>Ga0307991_1001527_pt1 | contig 16131 bp, 13 predicted proteins | sample EllFjometagen131_FD_203146 | JGI IMG/M metagenome (GOLD analysis project Ga0307991, IMG submission 203146) | Marine microbial communities from Ellis Fjord, Antarctic Ocean - #131 | ecosystem: Environmental > Aquatic > Marine > Unclassified | place: Southern Ocean | collected 2014-10-08
TATTACAATCAATCACTATACTGTCTTCACCAAAAATCCCAGTTGCAGTTCCTTTGTTCTCAAATATACTCTTGAATTTTTTTTCGCTTTCTTGTAATGCTTTCTCAGTCAATTTTCGCTCGGTGATATCGGCTATTCGTCCGACCATTCGCACGGCTTTTCCGGTTTCATTTCTGATGGCTTTTCCTTTTGAATTCTGCCAACGATACTCCCCCGATTTATGAAGATGTCTGTAATCAACATTGTACGGTTTATCTTCTTTTAAATGCAAATCTAATTCATGAATTACTCTGTCATAATCTTCCTTATGAATTCGATTCACCCAACTTTTATGAGTGTGTTCTAATTCTTTATCATCAAATGAATAACCAAGTATTTCATACCATCGAGGTGAAAAATACGATTCGTTTGTTTCAATATTCCAGTCCCAAACTCCAGTTTGGGCTGCCTGAATTACGATCTCAAATCTTTCTTTACTTTCTTTCAGTTTTTTCTCCGCTTGCTTACGTTCTGTGATATCTCTTATAGTTCCCTGAGCTGCAAGTTTTCCTTCATGCCGTATTAGTTTTCCATTAATCTCAACGTCTACAAGTTGCCTTTCTTTATTATAAATTTGTGTATAGAAATCTCTTATATCTTTGCCTATGAATATATTAGCCAGTTTTTTTAAGTATTTTGGCATTTCTTTTTTGGGTACGAAATGGGTGAATGATTTTCCTATAACCTCGTTTGGTTGATAACCAAGAACGTGTATCATACTCTTATTTGAAAAAATTAGTTTTCCTGTTTTATCAAGTATAAATATAATATCGAGCGATGCTTCCGTGATAATTCGGTATTTTTCCTCGGCATTTAATAATTCAGCCTCCGCCTGCTTACGTTTTGTAATATTGGTTACAAATACTGTTAACCCTACAATGGTATTTGTATCACTATAAATAGGTGAATAACGATTTTCCCACCATGTACGGTAAAGATCATCCGCTCCATACTCCTCGATGAGAATGAGATGTTCGCCTCTCAATGCCAGGTCGAAGTTATGTTTTGCTTTTTCCCGGTCACCATCTTTATGAATTATGTCAAGCATATTCATCCCTACTTTAATATCCACTTCCCAAATATGTTTCATGGTTTCTTTATGTGAAAGTGTAAAAGCGGTGTAACGGTACTGTGGATCAAGGGAAAAAATAATCATTCCTTTTGGACTCTCCATAATAGAACGAAGAAGCTCATTGTTTTGCCGCGCTTGCTCTTTGCTTTCAAACAATGCCAGTTCGGCCTGCTTGCGTTCGGTGATGTCTTGCACAACGGTATAACGTAATTTTTTATCCTGGATAAATATATTTTCTGCGGATAATAAAACATGTTTGATATCGCCGTTTTTCGTTCTTAAATCAGCTTCTACGTTTGTTATTACTTCACTATTGCCAAATTTCTGTAGGATGGAGGTTTTTACTTCTTGAGTTAAAATACCTAATTCCGAAGCTGTTTTGCCAATTACTTCATTTTTATCGAAACCGAACAAAGTATAAAAAGCTTCATTAACTTTTACATATTCTCCGGTTTCAACATCATTTAAACCACAGGCTGAAGGGTTGACATGAAACACTTTAGAGAATTTTTCGTGAGCCAATTTGATTTGCGACACATCTTTGGTAACGCCAAAGATTGCCGGCTTACCGTTCCAGTTTCCTTGTTGCACTCTTGTTTCGACCGGAATTTGTTTGCCCGATTTTGTAATAAGCGGCACGGGACAAAATTCTGTTGTGCCCATTAACATTTCACCCACAATGCGTCCGGCTTCTTCGTGCCTGTTGGCTGGGTGAACCATTAGTACTGAGTTTCCTGCCAGTTCCTCTTTCGTATATCCGAGCCGGTTAATTACCGTACTGTTTGTATGAATAATATTAGCCTGCTCATCAAGGACAAAGAGAAAATCATTGTTGGTATTAAAAAAAGTTTTGTAATTATGGTGGGTTTGAAGTAATAAATTCTCTTTTTCAAGTTCTTTAATTTTCTCTTTTAAAAGATTGGTTTCTTTGTCCATATTATAATTTTTTTCTGCTATAAATTAATCATTAGCTGAGAATCTTCTCAATCTTCTCTAGTAATTCATCCTTTTTAATAGGTTTGGTAATATAATCGTTGCAGCCGGCTGCAATTGCTTTTTCCCTATCGCCTTTTAGTCCATAAGCCGTTTGCGCAATTATTATCACGTCTTTGTTAAAATCTCTGATTTGTCGTGTGGCTTCGTAGCCATCCATTTCGGGCATATCAATATCCATCAGTACCAAATCTATATCAGGATTATTTTGACAAGCTTCCACCGCTTTTGTTCCGGTTTTTGCCTTGATAATTTCTTTTCCTAATTTTCGGACAGTAATCGAAAGGAGTTCTTCTGATGTTTCATCGTCTTCGGCAATTAATATTTTCAACTTGTTGATTGGGGTCACTTCCGCAGGAGGAAAATCTTCCTTTATTACACTGTTTTCTTTTATTGTTTCGGTCTGGTACGGAAGGGTAAAATAAAAGGTGCTTCCTTTTCCTTCCTCGGATTCTACCCAGATTTTTCCACCAAGCAGTTCTATATATGCTTTGCTTATGGAAAGACCTAATCCGGCTCCCTGTCGTGCCATTTTGTCTTCAATATCAGCCTGAATAAATCGTACAAATATAGCGTCCTGCCTGTCTTCTGAAATACCAATTCCGGTGTCTTTTACGTAAAACTCCAGTTCGGCTGGTTCGACAGGCTCACCAACCGTAGCCTGAGCTTGCCGAAGGGTATAGCCAACTTCTATTGAACCATTTTCTGTGTATTTGATGGCATTTTTTACCAGGTTGGTAAGTATGGCATAAACTTTTTCGCGGTCGATTTTTAGTAATGCTTCTTTTGAAGGCAAAGAATTTTTGAACGAAAACTGCATTCCTTTTCGTTCAATCTCGGGTTTGAAGAAGGTATAGATATATTCGATTTGCTCGTTAATATTCGACTCCTGAATATTTACTTCCATCAGTCCGGATTCTATTCTCGAAATACTAACAATATCGTCAATGATATTGAGCATCCGGGCTCCGGCTTTTTCGATGATGCTGATATACTCTTGTTGTGTTTCGCCCGAAAGTCCGGGGGTTTTTAATAACCCGGAAAAACCCAGAATGCCGTTCATGGGGGTGCGTATTTCGTGGTTCATGTTTGCAAGAAATGCTGATTTTAGGCGGTCGCTTTGTTCGGCATGTTCTTTGGCGATAATTAACTCCTGTTGCGTCTGTTTAATCTCTGAGATATCAATCATTATACCTCGCAAACCGACTGCCTTATTTTCTTTCAAAATAGGATTTGAGTAAACCAATACATCAAAAGTAGATCCATCCTTGCGGACCATAGTGAATTCGTCGCGTAATGTATTTTTATTACCGGCCAGGCTTAACTTCATATTTTCAACGGCTCTTGCCACATCAGCAGGGATGAAGAAACTAAAGGCGCTTTTACCAATTAACGAATCCTGCTCGGAATAGCCCGATAACTTATACGTCTGTTTGTTTACGTAAGTCAGGTTACCCAGCATATCGCTTTCAAAAACTATCTGAGGTAACATTTCCGCCATTTCCCTGAATTTTTCTTCGCTTTCTATTAGCGCCTTCTCTGCCTGCTTATGCTCGGTGATATTTTCAACAACAGAAAGAATTCTTGATATTTGATTTTTTTCATCAAGTAAAGGAACTGTCTTAAATAATTGATGTTGATTATTGAAAAACAATTCAAAAACAGTTTCTTCGCCTTTAAAGGTTTTTAGATAGTTTTCTTTTACAATTGGGGTATGCTCACCAAAAACTTGCTCAATTGTTAGACCAATAAAAGTATCGGGATTTAAGTTCTGATGTTTAAATTCTTGCCCCGAAGTAAATCCGACAGATAAATCTTTTTCAACAATTGAAAGAAATGAATTTGGATAATTTTCTGCAATTTTTAATAAAAGACGTTCATTTTCTTCGGCTTTTTCTTTGGCAATTATTAATTCTTCATTCAGTGAAGCATATTCTTGGTTTTGTTTTTCTAATTCAAGAGTTCTCTCTTCTACTAATTTTTCAAGTAAAACTTTTTTTCCTGATAATAAAGTTTCTTGTAAAAGCCTTTCAAGAATTATTGCAAGCATTTGCACTGCATTCTGAAAAATTGCAAAGTTTTCATTGTCCCATTCAGTATAATTACTATTGTATATAATATACCCGAAATTATTTTTACGTGTGCAAATGGCGACTGAATTATCATTGATTGTTTTTTCTGACCAATAAAAATTTTTATCAGTTAATAATGAATTTAAGCCATCAATAAACAAATTAATTATTTGCTTCTGATTTCGTTGCTGTGATAAAGTTGCAATTAGTAAAAACAGGTAGTTAGAAAAGCTTTTCATAATTTATTTTTTAAGAAATTGAGGAGCATTTTTGGCTAACCATTTTGCAGGGTCTTCAAAAAAAGGATTTTGCATAAGTACTCCACCATTAATTGTATAAGGGTGTGTTTTTAAAACATTCATAATTACTGAACCCGAAAACTTACTTGTATTGTATAGGCATATACTAATCCATGGTTTGCCAGGAATAAAGTAATTTAATCTTGCCTCGTATGCCATCAGGTGTTCTACACCAGGGATGGCTTCAAGGGCCCAAACCATTTCGGCAGTAGCTCTAATATTACGTTTCCCATTTTTTTGAGAATTCTCAAAAAATTCATCTAAACCTACATCCATTGCAATTGGCGAAAATGTTCCTCCAGGGTAATACAAATCTTTTGCCGAAGAAACTGAAAAATGTTCATGGTCATTCAGTTTTGATTTGCACGAAGGGCACTTTTTAACTATTTTTTCTGATAATTCCTCTCCTGTTTGTTCTACCGGACAATAAAATCCCATATCACCTGCCTTGAGACCTTCGCATAAATAAGCTGTTAAAATTTCATCTCTTTCTTCTTCTGTCTCATAAAGTCCAGCAATGTGAATTCCCCAGTTACACGAATAGTTTCCTATTCCTAAATTTAATTCTTCCTGATTTGATGTTTGAATATGCATTGTTTAATAGATTTAAGATTATTAACTTAAGTTTCGCACGTTAATCTAAGCTGCTAGATTAGTTGTATTTACAAAATTTTCATCATTCTGGTGGGTTTGAAGTAATAAATTCTCTTTTTCAAGTTCTTTAATTTTCTCTTTTAAAAGATTGGTTTCTTTGTCCATATTATAATTTTTCTGAGGTATTCAAATAATTTCTAATCATTCTAATTGTAACTTGTAATAATAAGCCAGTAGAGTAGAGTACAGAGCAAATATACTCAAATTTGCTCTGTAGCCCCCTCGTCAAACCGTACGTGCGGTTTTCCCGCATACGGCTTTCCTACTAATTTTCATCTTAAAGTATTCATAGGTCGTAATCCAGAGGATTTATATGGTTTTATCAATCCATATTCTTCAACTAAAATTTTGAAGGCTTGTGTACCATACAAGCTTGACTTCCTCTGACTTTTACGATTATAATACCGATATAGTCTGTTGCGCAAATAGTCCTCTAATTCTTTAAATGCTATTTGTGTATAACTGACTTTGTCAATTTTATAATAATTCATCCAACCTCTTATGATAGGATTTAATTCCCCTACAACCTTGTACGCCGGATAATGCCCGATAGATTTCAACTTTGTTTTAATCTTTTGCCGTATTTTCTTTTGCGATTTGGCTTTTGGAAACACATTCCAAAATTTGCCCCACTTTGAAAATGGGCTTTGGTCATACCTGAAGGTAAAACCCAAAAAATCAAATGATTCTTCTCTTGCATTTACTAACTTACTTTTCTCTGTATTGATTATTAAACCCATTCTGTCCAAATAGTTATGTGCCATGATAATAGATTCTTGCTCAATATGCCTTGACATTAATATAAAGTCGTCTGCATATCTTATCATTGTTATACCCCTTTTTGAGAAATATCCTGCTGGGTTATTTACAATCCTGTCTAGCAGGTTCATATAAATATTTGCCAACAGTGGTGATATTACTCCTCCTTGAGGTGTCCCTTTTGTATTACTTTTACCTCCTGTGTATTTACCTCCTTGTTCTGCTATGGGTACTTGTAACCATAGTTTTATTAGGTGCAATACTCGGGGGTCTGCAATTCGCTCTTTCAAAGTTATTTCTAATCTATCATGAGGTATTGTATCAAAGTATTTACTTAGGTCGGCATCATAAACTTCTTGTTTTCCTTGTTTAAGGTTATTCTTGATTTCGATTATAGCATCCTTTGCAGAGTGCTTTGGTCGAAACCCATGCGATGATTCATTAAAGTCAGCTTCAAATATGGGCTCTATTACCAGTTTACAGGCTTGTTGTACAACCCTGTCTTTTATGGTTGGAATACCCAATGGGCGTTGTCCGCCATTCTCCTTATCTATCCAAACTCGCTTTACTGCTGATGGTTTATACGTGCGCTTCCTAAGTTCTTCGCTTATTTCAGTTAAGAATTTATAACGTCCATATTTTTCAACATCTGTAAAACTTTGTTTGTCTATCCCAGGGCTCCCATTTTTGATCTTCGACCGTTTATAGGCTTCTTCCAAAATATGTTTCTGAAATATCTTATCATAAAGAATATAGAATTTGTAGCTGCTTTCCTGCTTGGCTTTCAGATATAGTTTTAGTTGTAAAAGGCGTACTCTTTCCCATGAGAGCATATCTTTTCGCTTCTTTCGCGAGAGTAGTGTTATCTCATCTTGAACCTTTTGTTGAATACTTTGGGTCTTCATCAATTTTGTTGTATTTATTTTATCTAAAACTTCCATTAATAGTAATGTCCCTTCCCTACTCCTAAGTTATGTTGTCTTAGGTATCATCAGTACTACGAACATCTCCGCCACCCTCGGCAGTTTATGGTAAATAAATTCCGTTAGGGCTTCCCAAGTTCATGCGTTTCCCGTACTATGCACGCCATCCCATCTTACACCGAATAGCCTTGTAATTGTTCATTGTCGTTGCCTCATTACAAGTTGCAGACTTCACCATATCCGAAAGGTTGGTCACTATTGATTCGTGTCACGATGCTTAACTGGGTTCATTTACATTACGGCTTACATAGTCGCTTATTGTGAACTTAGCACGCTTTATTTCTGCCACGCACCTCACAACGGCTTCAAGCTGAACGACAAATTGGCTTGTGTAATCCTTTCATATTACTGGGTTTTTTATTAATTTAACGCACGCTTCTTGGCGTACCAGAAGTCACAAAGATTACTTTATTTCGATTAAGATTATCAGAAATCCAAAATGTTAGTAATTACTTTTATGGGATAGAGATATTACTTTTATAAAGGCAATATTTAGCTATGGCTATGCTGAAAATTTGAAGATTGTAAACCAAAAAAATATTTTGAATTTATATCGGTCATTCTGATATCAAATTGGTATTAATGTTGTCAATATTGAATTTTGTTATTTTTTACTAAAGTGCGTTTATTTTAACACATCTGCTTCGTTGCTAAACCTTTGAAATAGACTACTATATTGTCAGGTTCAGACGCCTCACATATGCATCAAACTAAACACATGAATTATTCAGGTTAGCCATATTTTAGTAATTATTCGAGGTTAATACTAAAAAATGGTATCTTGCTCGAAATTTTACTAAGATGAATGTGACAGAATATATAAAGAAGCTTCAATCTGATGAAGAATATTCATTCTCTACTAAAGAGCTTATTGATTATTCAGGCAAAAATGAATTATCTGTAAAAAGAGAATTATCTAGATTAACCAAGAAGAAGGATATTGTAAACCTAAGAAAGGGGTTCTACTTAATTATTCCTCCCAGATATTCAGTTTCAGGAAAACTACCAGTTCAACTTTATTCAAATAAGCTTTTTAAATTTTTGGAAAGGGAGTATTATTTGGGTTTTTACACTGCTGCCAAAATTCATGGTGCAAGCCATCAGCAAGTAAATCGTGATTATATTATGATTGAAACACCAAAGCTGATTGATATTAAAAAAAATGTATATGACATACGTTTTCTAACTACCACTAATTTGATTAACAAAAATATCTTAATTAAAAATTCGGATGCCGGTAATTATAAAGTTTCAAGTCTGGCTTTAACTATTGTTGATTTAATACATTATCAAACAAAGCTTGGGGGAATAAACAGAATGCTGGCAGTAATTGAAGAGTTACTGGAAGAAATAGATGAATCTGACATTGGCAATCTATTAACATGGTATCCTAATATATCCACATTGCAAAGGCTAGGGTTTATTATGGATGAAACAGGGGGTAAAGAAAGCTGTGCGAAGCAAATATTTAATCACCTGAAATCAAACAAATTCTACCCCATTTTACTTAGCCCAAATACCAATAGAAAACCAGGTGCTGTAAATAACAAATGGAAGGTAGATATAAATTTAAAACTCGATAGCGATTTATGATTTCGAAACCAAATATTGCCAAATGGCAAAAGCAAGCTCCCTGGAATGAATTTGCTCATAGAGCAGGATTTAATTATCAGCAGAACACTTGTTGAAATATTTTCAGATGAATTCCTATATAATAACCTTGCCTTTAGGGGAGGAACGGCTCTTCATAAATTGTACTTAAACCCTGCTCCCAGATATTCTGAGGATATTGATTTGGTTCAAATATTTCCAGGACCTATCAAACCTATTATGCAGCGATTAGGTGAAGTGATTACTTTTTTTGAAGAGGAAAGAAAAACTCAAGTAAGAGGACATGGAGCTAAAGCATTTTACAAGTTCACTTCTGAATATGAAGGATTTCAAATGCGACTTAAATTGGAAATTAACTGTAAAGAGCATTTTAGCGTTCTGGGGTGGAAAGACTTTCCATATGAAGTTGAAAGTGATTGGTATTCAAACAGTGCAAATATAAGAACATACCATATTTCGGAATTGCTTGGCACCAAACTTAGGGCTTTATATCAAAGAAGTAAAGGTAGAGATTTATTTGACCTGTATTATTCAGAACTTAATCTGGGCTTAAATATTCAAGAAATTATTCATTGCTATAATGAATACATGAGTTTTGGAAATGACAAAAGGTTGCCAAGCCAGAAAGAGTATTTATTAAATATTACTGAAAAAGAAAACGATCCCGGATTTACTGGTGACATGGAAGCATTACTGCGTCCGGATGCATTATATAACTCCGAAGATGCATTTAATTGGTTGAAAGAATCTGTAATTTCTAAGATGTAGATTTTCACTGTGCGTCATTATATACTAACCCATCATAGAATCTTGTAATATTATATGCATCTTTTGTACCTACTATTCTTCATAATTTAGTTCTAGAGCTACGGCTATGTAAAGAAATTATTCATCTATTAGGCATAAAATATGCTATCTACTAAATACAAAATTCTATGATGGGTTATTATAAAAATACATCTTATCGCGTATCGCGATACACGATATAATAATGTATATATCTGATATTATAAATATTTATTTGTATTATTGCATATCGCAATACGCAATAAATACACTATTATGAAGAATCCAAAATCCAATATGCGTCCACAGGATGTTGTGATCTTGCTCAAAATGATTGCAAAAAAAGAGCAAGAGTGGTTCCAAATACCACTTGCAGAAGAACTATATATGAGTCAATCTGAGATTAGTGAATCCATATCAAGGTCCAAATATGCTGGATTATTAACATATAGTAGCAAAAAAGTGAACCGTAATGCATTAATGGAGTTCTTGCAATATGGAATAACTTATGTTTTTCCTCAACATCCGGGAACAACTGTACGAGGAATAGTTACAGCACATTCTGCACCACCGCTAAATAAAATAATTAATAGCTCGGAGCTATACGTCTGGCCTTCTGCTAAAGGAGATGTACGTGGTCAAAGTATCACACCACTTTATCCATCAGTTATTGAGGCCGTAAAACGAGATGACACACTATACGAATTATTAGCATTAGTAGATGCAATAAGAGTTGGCAAAGCAAGAGAAAAAGAGATAGCTATTAAGGAATTAAGAAATCGAATTGCACATGGAGAATAGAATAATAAATATTGGAGTTGTAGAAGAAGTTGCTAAGGCTCTTGGAGATTTTAAGGAAAATGTTGTATTTATTGGAGGTGCAGTTGTAAGTATGTATGCAGACGATATAGCTGCTGATGAAGTTCGCCCTACCGGAGATATTGATATGACGGTCAACATAATTGGTTTTAGCAATTGGACTCAATTACAAGAACAACTTGTATTACTTGGATTTAATCCTGATCCTTTTGGGCATTCAATATGCAGCTATAAATATAAAAATATTCCAGTTGATATCATGCCCGCAGAAGATAGTCCAATTGGACCGGCGAACAGATGGTATATAATTGGCTTCAATGAACTATGGATCAGGAAAGCAAATGAGGAAGATATTAAGATTCTATCCGCACCATGTTACTTGGCTACCAAATTTGAAGCATTTAATGACAGAGGCAGTGGAGATTACAGAACAAGCCACGATTTTGAAGATATTATATATGTAATTGATAATCGAACAACGATTATAGAAGAAATAAAAGTAGCAGATGATCGGATTAAGTTATTTCTGATTGAAGAAGTTAACAAGATTCTTGAATCACATTACTATGAAGAAATTTTATCTGTTCATTTGCATCCATTAATAGCAGAGGAACGCTACCCAATACTACTTGATAAATTTGAAAATATAAGAGGGCTATAGAAATTTCATAAGAATACTATCTTCAAATATTAATTTGTAACTTATAAAAAATCTCCAATATCTAATCCTGTGTTTAGGGTTAAGATTCCTGCCTACGTTGCTCTTCGGCAGGCAGGGAGGTTGAGTTGGTAAGTAGGTGATTGAGAAAGGTTAAATGATTGAATTTGAGTTCGCATTTTCCCTCGAGCCGGGAGGCTTTTCATTTTTGGCTTGACCCAAAAAAGGAAACAAAAAAGTCAAGGTTTATTCCAAATAAACATCAAAATGCGCTGATAAATCTTCACCTTTTTAATTTTATCTTCTTGAGAAAATTTCTCCATAGCTTCGGCTATGCAGATATTTTATCAATTCACTAAAACTAATAATCTATTGATTTATTAATCGCATTCTGAAATTTAATTGGTATTGATTTTATCTTCATCCTTCATAATCACAAAAGCTAAGACGAAAAAGTGATTTCCTCAATCCTTCGGAACTTCTCTTTCTTTCTAAGCTTTTGTTTCTATTCAGTACTTGATAAAAATAGGCCGACCCAAATACAGGGATAACTATATTTAATGATATTATGTTTTTCAATAGATTAAAATCCCCCAACATTTCAGCTTGATCCTTCATCCCCCCATGTCATTCACGGCCGTGTTAAGCTGTATATTTGATAATTCTATAAAAAATCTCCAATATCTAATCCTTCTTTTCTTTGTATTTCAGTAGCGTTTTTTTCAAGATAACCTGAAACTTCGATGTTGAAATCGAGTATATCGGCTTTTTTGCACCACCTTTCATAAGCACCCAAATCGGGAAATGCCACTACTCTCCTACCCTTTAGTACATTTAGTTTAGATGGTTTGAATTCGTTTAGACTTCCAGTAGCAAGCCAGAGATACTCTGGCATTTTGGCCTGGGCAATGATTGCTGTTTTTTCGCTTTCCACTATTGCAACTGGTGCTACCAAATCCTCTTTTAACAGGTTTTCACCAAAGAGGCATTGGTGCAGGTTAAATTCTTTTTGACAGTGAATGGAATGAATCCAGTTGGTTGCCACAAATGGTTTCTTTTGTCTTCTTCCAGTGATTGGGTTGTATTTAATGAGTTTGCCGGTGCGGATGTTGCCTTGCATATCTATTTGCCAGAATATGGTTGTTCCACCGTTATAGTGTGAAGATGTACCTATTTTGTAGATGTTGATTAGCTGATTAACTGTTTGCTTATCAAAAATAGAATCTAAATATTTGATGAGGTTGTTTGAATTGTAGTTTGATAGGCTTTTTTCGAAAAGATATTGGTCAATAAAGCTGGGAATAGAGACCGCTTTGCCTGACCCCTCTGTCCTGCGGACATCTCCCCTAAAGGGGAGAATAGGGTTGAGGTTATTGTCCTTAAAATATTGCTTTGGAGTATAGTGGTATCCACATTTAATTGCTCGATTGCAAATTCCCACATTATCAGCTATATATGAGTTTGTTTCGATATCTATATATCGTGTGAACTGATGATATTGTTTACATGATGGGCATGAATATCGGCTGTTTTTACCGGTATATGGTTCCAGGATATAACGAAAGTGTGGCATGATATTTTGTTTTTATTTACTGTCATTATCGTCACCTTCGTCACACTTGTTATCAAAATTCATTATTTCTGTGACGGAAGTGACGGAAGTGACGCTTGAAAAAAACATTATTTTGTGCTGATGATATAAGGTTCAATGAAAAAGTGAAAGTAGGGCATGATATTTTGTTTTTATTTACTGTCATTATCGTCACCTTCGTCACACTTATTATCAAAATCCATTATTTCTGTGACGGAAGTGACGCTTGAAAAAAACATTATTTTGTGCTGATGATGCAAAAAACAATCTGTCCGGCACGAGTTTTTCGGGTTTCAAACCCATGTACTTGTAATCGTTTTTTGAAGTTACGGTTGCTAAATGCCATGTAGTTGTTCTCTTTACAAAAACTCTTATACTCCATATAAAGTTCTTTAAGAGGTTTATTGCTGTCAACATCCGGGACATAACCATATTCTTCAAGAAACATATATGATGTATCGGCTTCGTTTTTGTATTGAATAATCTGTTCGGTTACTATATCACTTTCCGTGAATGCTTTGTTTGCGGTGAGTCGCTTTAGTCCATCCAACACCCAATTTAATACTCCTGGCAGTTCTTTATCAATTATTTTGGTTGCCAGACTTTTATCTTGTTGCCTTTCAGGAATAATGACATTGAAAGGAATAATGATAAATCTTCTGAAGTAGGCATTTGAATGCTCCACATCTTTCGGAAGCTCGTTGGTGTTAAAAATAAGCTTCGCATATTTCTCCAGGATAAAAGGTTGCCCGTATGGAAGACGGGCTTCAATGGGTTCGCCGGAGACTAGTTGTTTGAAGAAAGCAGGATCGAGCTTTTTATTGATCTCAGATGCGTAGTTAACCAGTTTGTTACCAATCATAGCTCGGTAGTATCCATTCTGATCGGTGAGTTTAGAAAGTGAGTATGTTGTTACATTTTGGCGCCCCAGCAATGCATTAATAATATCGAAAAAAACACTTTTACCATTTGCACCTACACCATACAACAGAATAGTTTTTTCGAGTTTGAGTTTATTGTTGGGAATAAACAAGTAGCCTATGTACTCTGCCAGAATTTGTTGCAGCTCTATTTCAGGGAGTACTATGTTTAAGTAGTTTTTGAAAATTGGAGCCTTGGACTCTGGATTATAGGAAAAGGATAATTGATAAGTGAGAAAATCATTTGGGTTAAATGGTCTGAGTAGAGTTTTGTTGGGTGCAATTTCTAATGTGCCATTGAGTAAATTAATAAATGTGCTTTCTGATTTGGTTTCAGGTGCTGGCATATTAGACACTCCATTAAACTGAGAGAGTAATTTTTTTCTGAAATCATAATGCCGTGACCTAAGCAGTGGGATACCTAATTTATGGGATACTTCACCTAGGAAATTCATCAGCTGATCTTCATCAAGGTTATACCAGTAAGCGCCATTATATAGGTATATGAATTCTTTATTCTTGCAGATACCCCAGCGATGTGATTTTGCAAGTCGCAGTATCTCATCCACAGAAATTACCACAAGCTTCCAAATGGGCACCTCTACATCAGGAAGCATTCCTGCTTTTTGGTGTAAGTCGATACGACCAACTTTTTCCAATAGCATTTTGAGTATATCATTATGCGGATAATAGGTTTCTTTGATTCTGCTCATGGCATCATTGATAATGCCTTGTGCAGTAATTTTTTTGTTGTCGTTGCTCTTTTTATCATTCATACCGGCTCCCTTCTATTTATGATAGTTTTTCTCGAGGTGGTGCTGAATGTCGGAGGCTTTGAAATATATCTTACCTGATATCTGGCTGTAGGGCAAAATTTTATTATCGCGATAAGATTGCAAGGTCCTTTTTGAGATTTTAAGGAGAATGCATACTTCCTGAATATCGAGCCAGATATCATCGAGAGGTGATTCGATTGTTTTTTGACCTATTTTGCCGGCGATGTCATCCAGCTTATTAATGAGCTGCTGGTAAGCTTCGGTTGAGATGAATTTGATTTCCATTACGTTTATATTATTAGTGAATAAAAACGCAAAACTAGGCAGGTGGGTGGCTGAAAAACAGTTGCAAACGGTTATGCAACCCCTTTGTATATATCTATTATGCAGTTATTTAAGCTCCATAAATTTCTGCATCATTTTTAGCTAATTGCATTAGGTGCGTGAATTTTTCAATCCAAAAATCAATGGCATTTGCTTCCGGGGAACTAAATTTGTTTCTGATGGAGTCGGGAGAAATTTTATCCTGGCGTGAGGATCTATAGTTTCTTGAAATCTTACGATATAATGCTGCTTTGTTTCTTTCTTTTAAGATACCCTTTTCATTATTCAAACATTTATACAAGTATGCCAATTGAGCAACTGATAACTTAGTGTTAATTTTGTTATCGGCAGTTAATGAAGTATCTGTATTTTCAGTAGATGAATTAGAATTTTTCATCTCAATGGAATATTTGATTAGTTCGATTTTGTTTTCTATAAAAGTGAGTGCATCTTTCAAGAATTGGTATTGGATGGATAAATAGCTTTGAAAAATAGATTGAAACTCATTATTTTGGTTTTGTAGTGATAAACTAAAAAGTGTTTGTTTTAAATTTACTACGGTATCAGTTTTATAATAAAGTGGTTCTTGGATAATATATGATGTTTTATTATCAATTGTTTGAAAACGATCGATGGTCTCGGAAATTATTGTTTTTATATCAGATAGTTTTTCTAAATCACTGATTTTATGATGAGATACAGAAAAACGACTCTGAATTGTTTCTTTAAATTTAACATATAATTTCTCCAGGTGTTTTTGGTAATCGTATGGAGAATTGCAGGAATTATAGTTTAGCTGGAAGTTACAATTGAGTTTTTCAGAATAGATATGCTGAAAGTTTAAAGGCTCATTTGCATCTAATGCTGTTATTGAAATATCACTGGATTTGATGGCAACCAGGAAGGCTTTCTCTGTTGAGTCAATATAACCGACATCAATAAGAATATTTTTATAATTGGTTTCAAATATGTTTTTAAGCGGATACACAAACTTTATTTGAAGGTCATATCTTATTTGCTTAAATATTGTCTTCTTAATATCGTCAACCAAGCGCAAATTTACGTCAATGTATTTTTGGGGCACTACGGAATCCTTTTTGTTATATAGCTTGATTAAGCCTTCATAATTTACAACAATATATTTATTGTTTACACCTGTACTATTTATCTGATAATCTTTGAGAGATTGTGTGATTCTGCATTCTTCATCAATAAATAGCTCATTGTACCTTACAAGGATATTATGATACAAAATTAGTTGTGTGAGGGGTACATTAAAAACCTCTTCTATTTCACTTAAATTAGCTTTACTGGCTTTACGATTTAGACTGCCATTAAACGCATTCCAGATGTTTTCTGGTCTTATTTCACGTTCAATTTTAGACAATTCGTATTTCATTTTTTGTTTTTCTACAAAAATAAATAGTGGATATACATAATTCGTTTATTTTCTCTGAAAGTTATTTACATGTGGATAACTTTTTTGGATTTGATATATTATTATGTAAATACTACAGATGTATTTTGTATATTTGTAGGAGCAAAAGAGTTCTTTTTGAAGTATTTAGAGGTAATAAAGTAGGTGTCTTAATCGGTGGACTTAGTATTTTTTGCTTGTAGTTTTGTAGGGTTAATGGTATATGTAGGTATAGGGTTCGAATCCCCCCCCCTCCGCAAAAGGAAACCTGCAATGAAAGTTGTGGGTTTTGTTTTTTTAAGGAGAAATCAAATTTATTTGATTTTCGCCGTAAAAAACACAACACTAAATCCTCGAT
>Ga0307991_1001531_pt1 | contig 16103 bp, 23 predicted proteins | sample EllFjometagen131_FD_203146 | JGI IMG/M metagenome (GOLD analysis project Ga0307991, IMG submission 203146) | Marine microbial communities from Ellis Fjord, Antarctic Ocean - #131 | ecosystem: Environmental > Aquatic > Marine > Unclassified | place: Southern Ocean | collected 2014-10-08
GCTCTCAGAACCAGGAACCAATAATGATATTAGCACCATAGGTGCGGAATGTAAATTTCTTTATATTCGCATAAGTATATATCATGTTCTTATCCAAAAGTGTCATGGGTCTGAAAAATTTTGGGGGTATGCAAGTTCATAAAAAAAGAAACATTGACAGTCAGCTGCTATTATCTGAATTCCTAATCAACTTAATCTCAAGAGGTTAGCATGAAATTCAAACGTTCCTGCGGTATTTTACTGCATCCCACTTCTCTGCCTGGCAGATTCGGTATTGGAGATATGGGTCCGGAAGCATATAAATTTATTGATATTCTCGTTGCATCAGGACAAAAGCTCTGGCAAATACTTCCTCTCAATTATCCCGGATATGGAAATTCACCTTACAACCCAATCTCTGCTTTTGCAGGCAATCCCTATTTGATCAGTCCTGAAAAACTTGTTGAAAAAGGATATCTCTGCATGAAAGATATCGAGAATCAGCCTGCGTTTGATTATCACAAAGTTGTTTTTTACAAAGTTATCGAATATAAAGATTCGTTATTCAAGAAAGCATATCAGAATTTCCAGGATCGAGCGCCACATAAACGACTATCTGATTTTGATGTTTTCTGCTATAAAAACGCTTCATGGCTCGATGATTTCAGTTTGTTTGCAGCAATTCGTGCAGAAAACAATTTCAAATCATGGAATGCCTGGGATAAAGATGTTCGGATGAGAAAAGAAAAAGCACTCATTTTGTGCAGAAATATACTGGCTGAGCAAATACGTTATTACAAATTCGTGCAGTATCTTTTCTATACCCAGTGGCAGGAACTTATAAATTATGCTCATGTTATGGATGTGCAGATCGTTGGGGATATTCCGATATTTGTTTCGTATGACAGTGTAGATGTGTGGGTGCATCAGAACCTTTTTTATCTTGATGAAAGTGGAAATCCGGCCGTCATTTCAGGAGTACCTCCTGATGAATTCTCAAAAGAGGGTCAGCTCTGGGGAAATCCTCTATATAATTGGGACAAAATGAAGCAGAATGACTACCTCTGGTGGCAGGAACGTATTTCTCATTTATTGAGTTTTGTTGATTATATCCGCATCGATCATTTCATTGGATTTATTCGGTATTGGAAAGTGAAACCCGGCTCAAAAACTGCACAAAAAGGTGAGTGGGGCAAGGGACCCGATGCTCATTTCTTTTCTACGATAAAGAAGTATCTTGGCGAACTTCCAATTATTGCAGAAGATCTCGGTATTATTATCCCCCGCGTGAATGAGCTTCGGGATGAGTTTGGTTTCCCGGGAATGAAAATCCTGCAATATTCCTTTGCTGAGCATGATCAGCGTCCTCATGAATTTGAGAAAAATTCTATTACTTATCCAGGCACTCATGATAATGATACAATTAAGACGTGGTTTGAAAATCTGAAAAAGTATGAGCCCGGGATATATGAAACCTTAATCAAGTATATTAAGTATGAGATGGATGAATCAATTTGTTGGCAAATGATAGAGTGTGCTTATTCCACCCCCTCTAACTGGGCGATTATTCAGTTTCAGGACATTCTCTGTCTCGGGGCTGAAGCTCGCATGAACCGACCCGGGACAATCGAAGATAATTGGGTTTGGCGTTTTACATGGGATATGGTCGCAGATAATGTTATTCAGAAACTTCGGGAATTGGTTGAGAAGTATAAAGGTTAGTAACTCAACATTCCAATGTTGAGAGCGCAAGATTGGAATCTTGCGTTACAATTATTGATTTCATTTTGAAAGAATAGACCCTTGGAATCGCAAAGCTCCTCTCAGAATTACAAACAATTCAACTAAAACGCTTTATCATCCTGATGCCGATTTGTCGGCAGAAGGATCTATTTACTGTAGCAATAAGTATTATTATATGTTGTAAACCAGCTTTTAAAGAATAGATTCTTGCTCCTGCTACACTCCACACAGAATGTGAAAATTCTCTAATCCTAAAACTGCTTGTCATTCTGAACGCAGTGAAGAATCTATTTACTAAAGATGAGAGCAACTTCTTAGACTTAGAGCTCGTTTTGAAAGAATAGATTCTCCGTTTCATTGCATTTCGCTCAGAAGGACAATGCTTATTTTTCATCGAACCAGCCCTTGCTAAGGTCATTCCAGTTGGGATTTAGAAATTGACTCATTTTTTTCTGCAAATAATGAGCTGTTTCGGTGAGTCTGATTCAAAAGTTGAACCATCGAAATTACCTAGTTTTTCTACGATTTCAAAACCATTATAAGAGAGAAGGTTATCAAGTTCTTCAGGATAATATATCCGCATATTGAGTTCCACTGCGCATTCCTCTTCATTTCCAACTTTATAATACCATTTAATGTGATTAATCTGTGTAGCCCTATCATATATATTATTCTCAGTGATTATGACAGTTTCATGTCCATAAGGGTTTTCATACTCTGCCACTGCAAAACGCTTGCTCGGATCACTCATGAGAACTTCCAGCTTGGGATTGAAAATATCAATGATGAAGTGACCATTCTCAGTAAGGTGGTTTTTTACAGCATTGCACAGACCTTCAAAGCTTCCTATATCATGGATATGTGCTATTGAATTAAATGGGATAAAGATGAGATTGAATTTCCTGGGGATTGAGAATTTTCTGCAATCAGCATGAATAAATGCGCAAGAGAGATGTTCCATTTCAGCTTTTTCTTTCGCAACCTTGAGCATACCTTCTGATATGTCCAGACCAGTTACATTAAAGCCCTGCCGTGCAAGCGGAATAGTGATCCTGCCTGTTCCGCACGCGAGCTCGAGAATTGGTCCGCCAGCTTTCTGTGCATGGGCAATATAAAAGGGAATATCTTCAACTATCTCAATGTGCTGGGCATCATAGTGAAGTCCATCCCGGTAAAGCGGTTCTGTATCTATTGGTTTCATATATGATGATTATTCAATTTAAAATTAGGTGATTAGCTTAAAATCGGACTAAAGTGAATATTTATCAAAAAATGTCAAAATATTCTTGACACATTCCATAAATGAAGCGTCTTAAAATAATCATAAATGAACTACATTGCTTAAAACCTTTGTTGAAATTCCCTTATGGAATTTTCTAGGATGATCTTAGAAATACTTGACAGACTATACCCAAAAATAGATTAAAATATAAAATATAATATATACCCTATAAATAAGACTCATAAATTTATAAATAAATAATTCTATAGGAATTTTGTTATGAAATCCATCTTAATAGTTGAGGATGACAAGATAATTGTTTTAAATACGCGAAATATACTTCATCATCTTGGATATAAGAAAGTATATGTTGCAAATTCTGGAGTGGGAGCATTAAAAATAATTGAGGAAAAGCATCCCGATTTAATTTTAGCTGATATAGTATTGGATGATAAGATTAACGGTATTGAATTAGCAAAACAAGTAAGCGCTCATCACAAAATACCTGTGATATTCGTTACTGCTTATTCAAATGAAAAAATAATAGAAGAAGCAAAGCATAGCGAGCCTTATGGTTATATAACTAAACCCTTCACAATAGATGATTTAAGAATTGCGATAGAAATTGCTTTATACAAATTTAAAATAGAGAAAAAGCTTCGTGAAAGTGAAGCAAAATTGAAAACAATCCTCCATACAATGCCATCCGGTTTATTTACAATAGATTTGAACAAAACAATAAAAACCTGGAATAAAGAAGCGGAAATTATTACAGGACTTAAGGCGAAAGAAGTTATTGGGAAGTTTTGCCCGGAAATACTAATTTGCGATGAGTGTAAAAAAGGATGCCTTCTTTTTGATGATGATGTAGATAAACCGATTTACCATAGAGAAAGTGTGATACATATAAATAGGAGAGAGATTACTCTTTTAAAGAATGAGGATGTTCTTAAAGATCCTGATGGCAATAATATCGGTGGTATAGTGAGTTTCATCGACATAACTAAGCGCAAACAGGCAGAGGAACAGATCATAACAAAGAGTCTTTTCCTGGAGAGCCTGATTCAGCAATCACCGCTTCCCACCTTTGTAACGGATTCCAAAGGATTCAATGTGATGGTGAATGAAGCATTTCTGAAGTTATATGCTGTACCCGGCAAGGATATGATCCTGGGAAGAAATGCGCTCACAGATCCGGCGAGCGTAAGCTATGGCATGGTCAAGTACTTCAAGGAGGCTTTGAAAGGGAAAATCGTTGAAATGCCTGATATGGAATTTGTTTCACCCCACGAGAATAAGAAAATCATTGCACGATGCAAAATGTTTCCCATATTGGACCCGACAGACACGTTGACAAATGTGGTTGTAATACAGGAAGACATCACCGAACGCAAGCGAGCGGAAGAAGAATTAAGAAAAGCATACTCGCAATTAGAAGAAACACAAATTGAACTGATCCAATCTCAAACTCTTGCTGCTCTTGGAGGGTTTGCATCAGGCATAGCTCACGAAATAAGAAATCCTCTTGCTAATATTTCAGCTTCTGCACAGTATTGTATAAAGACATTCGATCTTACAAAGAAAGCAATAAATTATCTGCGTATTATTATTAGAAATTCTAATAAAGCAAATAGAATAATAAAGGAACTATTAGATTTTGCAAGACCAAGCAAATTCGTCTTTAAACAAGGAAATATCCTTCAGCCGCTAAATAAAACCTGTGAGCTTATAAGAGCAAAGCGGTTAAATAATAATATTCGTTTGTATAAAAGATGCTCAAAAGCATTACCAAAAATTTTAATGGATAAAAAAAGGATGGAGCAGGTTTTTTTGAATATTATCATTAATTCTATTGATTCTATGAGCAAGGGAGGTCGGTTATCAATAATTGCTTATCTGGAAAAGGAGTATGTTATTATTGAAATTTCTGATACTGGTAAAGGTATCCCTAAACAAGATATTAGTAAAATATTCAATCCATTTTTCACAAATAAATCTAATGGTGTTGGTTTGGGACTTTCTGTTACTCATCGAATAATACAATCTCATAAAGGTAAAATTGAGATTGAAAGTAAGTATCATAAAGGAACAAAGTTTACAATAAAACTTCCTATATTCCAAGATGAAAATAAACTATTTCTAATTCATGATAAATAAGGGGTATCGAAATGTGTAAAATTTTAATAGTTGATGACGATAAGGATATGCAATTTAATCTTAAATCCATATTGGATTCTGAAGGATATAAATCTTTTACTGTTGGAAATGGAACAAAAGCAATAAAAGAAGTTCAAAACAAATCACCAAATATTGTTTTATTGGATATAAGACTGCCTGATATGAGTGGGATGAAGGTTTTGGAAAAATTAAAAAAGACGATACCCGACTATAATGGTTCGATCATTATGCTTACTGCCTATGGAGATATTAAGGGAGCAATAAAAGCAATGAAGTTAGGTGCATTTGAGTATCTTACAAAACCCTTTGATAATGAAGAATTAATAATTACAATACAAAAAGCTATCCAAACTCAACGGTTATCAAGAGAAATTAAACACCTCAAGCAGCAATTGGGTGAAAAAATTACTTATGAAAATCTTATGGGAAAAAGTATTCAAATAAAAAAAGTCTTGAAGCAAGTTGAACTAATAGCACCAACAAATATGAGTGTAATAATTCAAGGGGAAAGTGGTACTGGTAAGGAGGTTATTGCAAACTTAATACAAAGAAAGAGTCACAGAAAAGATAAACCATATATTCCAATAGATTGTGGTGCAATACCCGATACTCTCGTTGAAAGTGAATTATTTGGCTATGACAGGGGTGCATTTACCGGTGCAGAGAAAACCAAAGAAGGAAAATTTGAATTAGCAAATGGAGGGACACTATTTTTAGATGAAATTACAAATTTGCCTGCCGATGCTCAAGCAAAACTTCTTCGAGTAATTGAAGAGAAAAATATAACTCATATCGGAGGGAAGAAGTCTATAGGTGTTGATGTCAGAATAATCGCAACTACAAATATTGATATCCTCGAGGCTGTCGATCAAGGTAAATTTAGAGAAGATTTGTTTCATAGGTTAAATCAATTTAAAATTTTACTCCCAACACTTCAAGAAAGAAAAGATGATATTCCAATTCTCGCTAAAATATTTCTAAAAGAAGCAAATAAAGAACTAAAAAAAGTGATAAAGGATATTTCTTCTGAAGCCTTAAAAAAAATACTAAACTATTATTGGCCGGGAAATGTAAGAGAGTTAAAAAATACTATTCATCGGGCTGTTTTATTAGCAGAAAATGATTATATTGTTCCGGAAAATCTAATTATGGACTATTTGGATAAAAACCTGAAGAATTACTTGCATGATGTAAATGATCAATATTATCAACTTAAAGTATCTAATCAAAATAATATTTCATTTGATGAAATTATGAAAAAAGTTGAACGAGATTTATTATCCAAAACAATTGAACAAGCAAATGGCAATAAAATTAAAGCTGCAAAAATGTTGAATATGAATGTAAGAACCCTTTACCGTAAAATGGAGGAGTTAAACTTACCATTGTAAATCTGAACTCCAGTCTGTTGAGACTCGAGTTTACAAGAGCGACCCAGTGAAATTAAAGAAAGATTTCACCCTGATGAAATTAAAAAAAGATTTCATTGGGCAGGCAGGTCAGGAAACGAGAGTGGATTTGAGACGTATTCTATTCTCATTCCCAAGCCCCATATATATTCTCATTCCCAAGCCCATGCTTGGGAATGCAAGATTGAACACTTTAACAATCTGGGGACAGTAAACCTGATGAAATAAATAATATATTTAACAGATTAAAAATAAATAAATTTCACCCAGTTAAATAACATCATAAGAACTATATCTTTCATAATTTTCAAACAGACATTATTTAAAAAAAATAATGCAAATATTTTAGATCAAACTCTGACAATTCTGTCACAGTTTGACAAAAATGACACAAATATAAGTTACTATTTTTTTAATCATCAGCTGAAGAAAATAATTTTTCAATTTATGTTTCTTACTCCACAATAACATGTTAAGGCTGATTACAAATTATAAAATATATTAAATTCTATATTTGGCACAATTATTGCAAGATATTACGGTATGATAAGAATTTTAATTGTAGATGATGATAAGGATTTGTGCAAAATTGTCTTTGATATACTTAAGAAAGAAGGTTACTCCGTAAAAATTGCTTATGATGGAGAATCAGCAATTAATAAATTGAAGGACAAAAAATATAATCTTATGATATTAGACTATAAGTTGAATGACGATAAGAATGGTTTGCAAGTTTTGGAAGAAGCAAAACAAATTGATCCATCATTAATAACAATAATGATTTCAGGTTATGGTAATAACCAAGTCAGAGCAAGAGCAAAAGAAATAGGAATTTATTCTTTTATTAATAAACCATTTAATATAAAAAGTCTTGTTAATATCGTAAATAAGGCATTAATGCATTATATAATCATGCTAGATAAATTATAATAAGCTCACCATAATAGTGAGTTAAAAAAAAGAAAGGAGAAAAGAACAATGGCAGTTGAAAAAGCAATCGGATCTTCCAGCTTGGTCGAAGTTATAGACCGTATTCTGGACAAGGGTATCGTAGTCGATGCCTGGATTAGAGTCTCATTGGTAGGTATTGAATTACTTGCTATCGAGGCAAGAGTGGTCGTAGCATCAGTCGAGACCTACTTAAAGTATGCTGAAGCTATCGGCCTTACAGCCACAGCAGCCTAATAAGCAGGTTGGCAACTTGATGAGGTCTTGCCGTGACACCCTTCACTCGTTGATCCGGGAAAAAGCATGTTTCGCCAAGACATCTATTTTTCTTCAAATTAAAAAGGAATTCAAATGCAAATAGCTGATGATATGAAAAGAATTACAGAAGAGATGGTATCCTCTTATGAATCCAGGATTGCTAATGTTGCTATGATTATCGATAATACTCATAAGATCATTGAAAATTTTAAAGAAAATAGAAATGAAATGAATAATCATTTGAAAGAGAGACTTGCGAAAGAAGAATTCCTGAGGAAAAAGGATTTTGATAAGATGATGGAGAATGTTCTATTAATGCAAGATAGAAGGGAAGAAGAGGTAAGAGATTTGTTAAAAACATTTTTAGAAGAACAAAAAGAAATGGCTGAAATCATAAAAAAACAATTAGCAAATGGAAATAAGGTTAGAATAGAAGATTTTAAAAATCTATTAGATAGCATTAGAACAAGACAAACTCAAAGAGGAAATGAAGTAAATATTATGCTAAAAGAATTCCATGAAGAATATACGGAAATGACCAAATCACTTAATGAACTTCTAAGAAAGGGTGAATCTGTACGCATTCAGGACTTCAAATTAATGTTAAAAGATATTCATAATAAACAAATGAACAGATCAAGAGAAGTAAGAGAAAAATTAGGCGAATTTACAAAGGAACGAGAAGAAATGGCATCAGATTGGAAAAAGTTATGTATTATTATGGCTAATAAACGAAATGATAACTTAAAAAAAAGGATTAAAAAAACTAACAAGGAGTAGCAATGAGTATATCAGAAGATATTAAAAATCTTGGTGAAGAAATAGTCGCTTCATATGAGTTGCGGTTAAAAGCAGTCGGTGAGATTGTTGGTGATACACACAAAATGTTAGATGAATTCAGATTAAATAATCAAGAATTGTTTGACAATGTCCATAAGATGTTATCCGGCTTTCAAGCAGACCATAAGGAAATGTCTGCTCAGCTTAGAGCATCACTTTCAAAGGGAGAAGAAGACAGGATCAGTGTTTTTAAAGTTATGATTGGTGATATTGAAAATTATGTAGCAGAACTGTCTAAAAATACCGCTGAATTAATGAAAGATATTCAGAATCAACACTCAATAAGGATTCAGGGAGTTACAGATCTCTTGAATGTATTCTCTACTGATCACGAAACAATGGCAGTTAATTTAAGAGCAGACCTGTCAAAGGGAGAAAAAGATAGGATAAAGGATTATGAAACAATGATAACAAATGTTAAGAGTTCTGTTAAAAAGATAATCCGATCAACAGCAAAGCTTATGGCAGAAATTCAAAAAGATCAAAAAGGAAGAAATAAAGGTGTCGCTAATCTCTTGAAAACATTTGCAAATGAACATAAGGTTATGGCAGATGAACTTAATAAGAACCTTGCAAAAGGAGAAACAGACAGGCTTGAAGAATTTCAGAAAATGATGGTCGATATCCAGAAATATGTAGAGGATGTTGTAAATATCACAAAGAAACTTATGGATGAAATTAGAGCAAGACAGGATGAAAGAAATAATGAAGTTCTCGGTCTGTTACAGGAATTCAAAACTGATAGAGAAAAAATGGCTTCAAATTGGAAAACACTAAATGATACTATGGCAAGATTACGAAGCGGAAAAACAATAGTTGAAAAGAAAGTAAAAGTTCGAGCTGTAAAAGAAGCCATAGAAGAAGAGAAACCGGAACCTGAACCGGAAAAACCGGTTGAAGAACCTAAGCCCAAACCTAAACCTGTAAAAAAGGAAGAACCTGTTGAAAAACCTACACCTAAACCTAAACCTGCAAAGAAAGAACAACCCTGGGAAAAAAATATGCCAATTGAAGATAAGGTGTTAGCATTTATTAATGCTCATCCAAAGGGTGTACAGGTTGGTGATATGGAAGAACCTCTTGGAGTAATCAGAATGAGATTAGGAGTTGTTGCAAAGAAATTGCTTGATGCAGGAAAAGTTAAAAAAGTTGATAAAGACTATTTCCCAGTTTAATTTCATTACCATACTTTAAATCTGTGTTTCCTCCTAAAGTAAGATAAAAAGTATTACTCATAATGGATTGAATTCAATGTATAAGAGTTTCAATTTATACATAAATATATAAAAGGAGAAACTAATATGGCTCTTATAAAATGTGCATTCTGTAAAGGTACAGGTAAAGATCCATTTGACCTGTTATCAAAACTTTCCACCTGCCAGGTTTGCGGTGGTAAGGGTAAAGTAGAAGTAAAAGAACCAATGATAAAATGTGTCTATTGCAAAGGAACCGGTGTATATCCTCATAATGGTAGAGTAACCTGCACAGTTTGTAATGGTAAAGGTTATGTAACCGTAAAAGGTGAAACTGAAAAATGCCCTGATTGTAAAGGAACGGGAATTGCTCCGGATAGTCTTCCCTGTCTTACCTGCAGAGGTAGAGGAGTAGTTCCCAAAGTTATTACTGAAAATGAATAATCTAGATCATTTTAGACAGATTTTTCTGAATAATAAACAAAATGCCTTGAATAAACTGAAATTTTGCAGAACAAGGTTTGAAAATAAAAGAAATGGAATAACTTCGGACATCAGGGAAGCAAGATTGAATTTCAAAGAATTTAATGATAAATTAGAAGAAATAAAAGAAAGAACAGGAGTTTAATACTATGATTGATGAAATGACTACGGTCCTGGAACCAAGCCCTTTATCCGATTTTGTAGAAACAAAATATATAAAGGATATAACAAAAAGAGCTATTTCTTATGTTGAAGCAGGTTTTCCTGTCCATTTCCGGGGTCCATCCGGTACAGGTAAAACTACTCTTGCTTTACATCTGGCAAGTAAAATCGGCAGACCGGTTGTAATGATCCATGGAGATGAGGAATTTTCAACCTCTGATCTGGTTGGTGGTGAACATGGATACAGATTCAGAAAGGTCGTTGATAGATTTGTATCGCGAGTCCTCAAAGTTGAAGAAGATATGGTAAAACGGTGGGTTGATAATCGTTTGACAGTTGCCTGCAGATATGGTTTTACTCTTTTATATGATGAATTCACACGATCGAGACCGGAAGCAAATAATATTCTTCTTTCCATTCTGCAAGAAAAGATGATGGATTTGCCTTCTGGAAGAGGAGAAGAACCATATCTCAAAGTCGATCCGGATTTCACTGCAATATTTACCTCAAATCCGGAAGAATATGCAGGCGTCAATAGAAGCCAGGATGCTCTCCGTGATAGAATGATAACTATGGATTTAGATCATTTTGATTATGATACGGAACTGGGAATCACAAAAGCAAAAGCAAAACTAACAAAAGCTGATTCTGAAAAAATAGTTAAGGTCGTTAGAGGTTTACGAGATTCGGGTAAATGTGAATTTGCTCCAACTGTTAGAGGATGTATTATGATTGCCAAAACTCTTCAAGTTCAAAAAATATCACCCTCAAAAGCAAATGGTGCTTTTGCTCAAATCTGCCAGGATATACTCGCTTCTGAAACAAGCAGAGTGGGTTCAAAAACAAACCAGGAAAGAGTAAAAAAAGTAGTAAAAGAATTGGTAGAAAAATATTGTTAATATTTTAGGAGAAATAAAATGACTCTTATAAGAAGTTTTTCAAAATTAGAAAAAGATGGAAAAATAAAACTACCGGGAAATATCATTCGTGCAGTTGGTCTTAAAGAAGGTCAATTGGTTGAATTAAAGATAACCGGAGCATCAAAAAAGAAAAATATAATCATATCTATAAGAGATAATACAAGATAATAGAAAATAGATATTCACTCTTTAATTTATTTTTTATTAATTATCTTAACGAAAGGTGATAACAATGAGAGATGTTGATAGCCTGCCAGGTTTACATGCTGTTAGAACTATGCAAAGTTCAAAAAAGCGTTCAATACCAAGAGTTCAGAGTTCATCCTATTTGGATCTATTTATGCTTCAAAAGGAGAAAGAAAGACTCATAAAAGAAAATGAAAGATTACTGATGAAAATGGAACAGACTAATAAACGTCTTGAAGAAATAGATGTAGATATAAATAAACTTCAAGAAGCAGAAATTACTACACAAGCTAAAACTGATATACGTTTAAAAAAACATTCTTTCACTCAAAACACTCCAAAACAAGGAGAAAAGAAAGAGTGGAAAAAAATGTCATTAAATTATTAAGATTTTTAAGGAGAATCTATGGAATGGAAAACATTTGATTTTAAGGGTGGCAATAGAAGATTTGGTAGAAAGGCAGGTGAGATCTTTGAAGGAAATCAATTTAGATGTTCGTTTTGTTCAGGAACCGGAATATTACCAAGAAGCAAAGATATAAAATGCCCTGTTTGCAGAGGTTCGGGAGTCGTTTCTGTAAAAGGTCCGGTAGTAGTTTGTGCCTATTGTAAAGGTAGAGGAGAATATCCCGCCAGAACAAATATTACCTGCACTGTTTGCAGAGGAACAGGACTTGTAAGTATTACCAAACCAATCGAGGTTTGTGAACATTGCAAGGGTAGAGGTAAAGAACCTGGTGGCAGTTTGCCTTGTATGGTTTGCAAGGGCAAAGGTGTGATCACAAAAAAAAATGATAAGGAGTAATAATGAAAATTGATGAAGTTAGAACAAAAATTGAAGACTTTTTGAAAAATACTCTTAAAAAAAGTGACGTAAAAGTAATAAGAATAACAAAAGAAGATGATGGCTGGTCCGGTGATGCGGAAATCTATGAAGAGAGTTCATTTATAAAATCTTTAGGTCTGCCTACAAGAGTTAATGATAGAAATATCTATGAAATAAAACTAAATGATGAATTGGATGTTATCTCTTATGGATTGAAAGAAGAAGAAAAATCCGAATAAAAAATAAGGAGTAGAAATGGCAGATAAAATAACACATTCGCTTGATTCAACAAATCTTGCCGATATACTGGAAAGAGTATTAGATAAAGGTATCGTAATAGCCGGAGATATTAAGATCCAGATCGCTGATGTCGACCTTTTAACTATTAAGATCCGTCTTCTTATCGCTTCCGTAGATAAAGCAATGGAGATGGGAATCAACTGGTGGCAACAGGATCCTAATCTATCTGCACAAGCAAAAGAAACAGAAATTGAAAAAGAAAATGAAGCACTGAAGAACAGATTGGAAAGATTGGAAGCGAAGATAAAGTAAAATTATAAATTCAATCTATCATAAAGGAAGTTGATAAAGTATGAAAACTAAAAATAATGGAATGCCTATTAAGACTTCTGATGAAATTAGGACAATGTCCGATTCTAGGTCATCATGGTCAATTACAAAACCATTAAGCGGAGGTAGCAGACCAAGAGATGATGCAAGAATCCTGAGAAATAATAGTTTCTTGAAAAGACAAATACTCAGGAAAAAAAATATTGCATTACAAAGAAAAATCCACCAGTATGAGAAATTATTAGAAATGGAGGTAAAATAAATGCCAAGTCCTGATGAAACTAAAATACTAAAAATCCTCGATGCTGAAGGTGGTGAATCTACACTTGGAAAAGTTGCTCGTAAAATGGGATTAAATTCAAGTTATGCAAGAGTTATATTAAATTCTATGGGCAAAAATGATATTATTGATGTTTATAGAAATGGTAAAATCAGAATTGCATACAAAGGTTGGATGGCTCTTGGTAAGAAGCGTGAAAAGAAGTTAGATGGTTTCAAAAGATATATGGAAGATCGTGAAAAAATGAAAGCTTTTTAGTTTTAAATATCGTAATTTAATTATGCTTTGTAAAAGTTTTAATAAAAATAATATTCACTAAAAAAAACAGGAGATCAAAAATGAGAATAATATGTTTATCGTGCGGTCATAAGGTTGATGTTGATAATACTTATGATGATTATGAAGGACAGATCAAGTGTGTCGTCTGTGGTGCATTACTGAAGATTAAAACCGAAGAAGGAAAATTAAAATCGGTTGATATTGTAACTTCAGGGAAAAAGCACTCAGAAAGATATTAATATTTTTCCAATATTGCTAAACATTAGGTTTGGAGATATGGTAAAATATTTAGATGGAATGATCATTTATGGTATTTTCCGGATTGCATTATGATAAGTATGGAACGTGAAGTTTTAGATGTTCTATCAATGAATGATGGAGAAATTCATTATTACAATATTGCAGATCAATTAAGAATTGGTGATCATTATGCATATCTGATATGTAAAGGTTTAGAAAGAAATGGTTATGTTAATTTTGAAACCTTAAAGGGTATATGCAGTCTTACCGATATTGGAAAGAAGAAGACAGATGAGATCCAGCGAGCAAGACAGAAGCAGGAAAAAGAAAATATTCAAAAAAGGGCAAAAGAAAATATGAATAAAATGTTTAAGAATAAAAAAATCATAAGTTATTAAATCCCGTAGTTTCGCCAACTGGCGGATTATTTAACTGGTTTTTTTATTATGAGTATAACAGCAACAGAACTTGAAATATTAAAGATAATGAAGCAAAAGAATGACTTGATGTCTATGAAAGAGATCAGCAGCAAAGCAGGATTTGAGATCGGTTATACATACCTGCTCTGTAATTCTTTAGAAAAACAGGGTTGTATTGGTTTCTTTTCGCATTCATCCTGCAGAATTACTGCAAAAGGTAAATATTTGATAAAGTAATCTTTACATATTTAAAACTTAAAAGGAGAATAAGCTATGGCAGACAAAAAAGAAAAAAAAGATGAAGGATTAGATATTGATTTCGGTTTGGGGAATCTCAATTTGGGTGGATTGTTCAAAGGTATAGAGAAATTAGTGGATATCGCTCAAGAATTGAAAGAATCTGGAGGTGAGATCAAAAAGGAAGGTGAGATAGATCTGGGCAATCTCAAAAAAGGAATGAAAGGTGTATTCGGTTTTTCTGTCAAATCTGCAGTTGGTGGCAAACCTGTTGTAGAGCCCTTTGGAAATATCAAAAGAACGCCAAAAGGACCAACCATAGAAAAAGAGAGAGAACCTATCACAGATATTTTTGATGAAGAGGATGAAGTTATTGTTATGGCTGAAATGCCCGGCATCAATGCAGATGATATAAAACTGGACTTGAAAGAAGATATCCTTGATATTTCTGCTCAGAATAAAGATAGAAAATATCATAAAGAGGTTCTTTTGCCTGCAAAAATTAAAGCTGAAACATTACAATCTTCATATAAAAATGGCATCCTTAAAATCAAAATGAAAAAATAGTTCATGGATATGTTGAAAAAAGACTCATTAAAACTGATCTTTCTGGGTGGAAAGGGTGGTGTGGGAAAAACAACCTGTGCCACAAGCACAGCTCTTTATCTCGCAAAAGATCATAAAACTCTTCTAATCTCAACCGATCCTGCTCATTCCCTTTATGACAGTCTCGGTATTCAGACAAAAAGTGGAAATGAGATATGTCCGATCTGTAACTTAATGTCTGAAGATCTCAAAAAATATAAAGAATTAAAAAACCTGAGTATTTATGAAATTTCTGCTGAAAAATCTCTGAAACAATTTAAAATCGAATATGAAGATGAAATAAAGAAAATTATGGATACCTCTTCCTATTTAGATAATGAAGACATGGATTCGGTATTTTCCCTGCCTATCCCGGGTATAGATGAAGTAATGGGTTTCAAAATAATAGTTGATCTGATAGAAGAAGCAAAGTTTGATAAATTTATCGTGGATACAGCACCGACAGGTCATGCTTTGCGCTTGCTTACGTTACCACATCTCCTGGATGATTGGATAAAAGTCCTTGCAAAAATGAGATGGAAATACAGATATATGGTTACAAGTTTTTCCGGCAAATACAAACCGGATAAAGGTGATGATTTCCTTTTTATTATGAAAAAAACCGTTAAAAAAATTGAATCTATTCTCAAAAATAGTGATCTGTGTGAGTTCATTGCAGTAACCATCCCGGAACATATGGCAATTATGGAAACAGAACGATTGATAAAAAGTCTGGGAAAATATGGTATTAAAGTAAAACAGTTAATTATTAATAATGTTATGGAATCGGAAGATTGCTCATTTTGCAGACAAAGAAAAGAAGCTCAACAAAAGTATATCAAACAGATATATGAAAAGTTTGATACTCTGCAAATTACAGAGATTCCTCTTCAACCAAGAGAAGTTAAAGGTTTAGATGCAATTCATAATTTTAAAAAAGTGTTATTCAAATGAAAGATATATTCGTCTTATGGAGTCGGTAAGTCTTGTGTTTAATTCCAATTCGACCTCACCCCAACCGGGGCTGTCCCACAACCTCAATAATATTTACAATAAATATGGTATTAGTTATTTTTAGCACATGTTAAAATTTAGAGAATACAGTCAGGATCAGGGGTTGGTTTTACCACCTTATTTAGATGAGTT
>Ga0307991_1001532_pt1 | contig 16095 bp, 15 predicted proteins | sample EllFjometagen131_FD_203146 | JGI IMG/M metagenome (GOLD analysis project Ga0307991, IMG submission 203146) | Marine microbial communities from Ellis Fjord, Antarctic Ocean - #131 | ecosystem: Environmental > Aquatic > Marine > Unclassified | place: Southern Ocean | collected 2014-10-08
TTAGAGGACTTTCAGCTAAGAAATCTCGTATCAAAGAACGTAGATAATTTAAAACACCATCATTTGATGGTGTTTTTTATAGCTTATTGTACAATTTGCACAAAGTTATGAAAACTTTTCATAAATATAGCTTTTTCGTTGAAAATATTTTCATAAGTGTTATAATCAAGTAGATGAAAGAAGGTGCTTGCATATGGGTAAAGCAACTATTTATGATGTAGCAGGAGCAGCTAGAGTTTCTTTGGCTACTGTATCAAGAGCAATTAATAATCCTGAAAAAGTAAAACCAGAAACAAGAGAGCGAGTTTTAAAAGTAATTGAGGAACTTGGTTATAAACCAAACGCCTTTGCTAGGGGACTTGCTAGTAGAAAATCTACTACTGTTGCAGTAGTTGTTCCAGATATGGGAAGAGCAAGTATTGCTGAAATGATGAACGGAATTGCTGATATAGCAAGAGTATATAAATATTCTATTTTACTTTATATTTTGGAAAGTGAAGAAGCTAGTGAAGAAGATATTCTAAGAGAAATCATCGCTGCACAAGTTGATGGTATCTTATATTTGAATGATGAAATTACTGAAACTCAGTATGATTTTCTGAAAACGATTAAAGATACATATCAAATACCTATAGTTCTTACAAACACTTTTTATCCAGAAAGTGATGAAATTCCATCTGTTTCAATTGATTATGAAAGAGCAGGATATGAAATTACTAAAAAATTGATTGAAGAAGGTCGAAAAAATATTTTTATGGTTTCGACTGTTAGAAAATATATGGTTAATGACTTGAAAGAAGCAGGATATATAAAAGCAATGGAAGAATCAGGTTTAGAACAACACGTTATGAGAACATCAGGACGTATTTCAATTAACACTGAACATTTCAACGAATATTTCAAGGGCAGCAAAGTTGATGGCGTTATTGCAGTTCGTGATTCAATTGCGATTTCATTTATGAATGTTGCATTTGAAAATGATGTAAGAATACCTGAAGATATTGGTGTATGTGGTTTCCAAAACACTAAATATGCAAGACTATCAAGACCACAATTATCTTGTGTTGATGTTCCTATATATGATTTAGGAGCTGTTGGAATGAGATTGTTAACAAAATTAATGAATAATGAACAAATTACTGAAAAAGTGGTAAAATTACCACATTCAATAGTATTAAGAAAAACAACTTTATCATAATGATTAAGAAAACTCCCTCTTCAAACAAGTTAAGTGGGGGATGAATTAATCAAATTTCCAGGTTGAAAATTCACTATATTTTTCAATATAAAATACTTTGATTGTTAAGTATTTAATGATAACCTATACATGGGAGTAATAAATTAGATTAACAAGAATAAGATTTTAACTAAACCAAAACGAACTAATTAAAATGTAAAAATAGAGGATGGGACAACCTTGATAGCTCGGTAATCTTGCGAACGCTAGTTCGCACAACCCAAGAAGCCCCTACTTCAAATTGAATTATTCAATTAAGTGGCGGGAGTGTTCACTATATTTGTATAAATCTAATGAATTTTCATATTACTCTCACACCATTTTCATTTGTATAACATATTATATCGGTATAATATGTTATACAAAGTTAAAGGAGATTTATAAAAATGAAAAAAATAATATCAATTGGACTAATTATGTTACTAATATCTGGACTTTCTGCATGTAATGACGTTGATTATCCAGAAACAATAAATGAGACTACTGTTAATAGTGAAGATATCATCATTAATGATACAGATAACAACGAGATATTGCTACTTGAAGATACAACTTGGGGAGCAAGTGCTGCCTTGAGTTCAGAAATATTGAGTTTAGAAGATATGTTAATATATGCTATTCAAGATGAATATTCAGCTAGAGCAGAATATGAGTATATAATAAGCAATTTTGATATAACAAAGCCATTCACAAATATAATACAAGCTGAAAATACACATATTGATTTGCTATTACCTTTTTTTGATACCTATAACCTTACTATTCCTGAAGACACTGCAACTGAGCATTTGATTGAGATTGAAAGTACATACGAAGCTTTTGAAACAGGAGTATATGCTGAGATTATAAATATTGCTATGTATAATCACTTTTTAGAAGGCGATCTTCCTGAAGATATTAAAGCAGTTTTTATATCCTTGCGAGATGCTTCAATGAATCATTTAAATGCATTTGAAAAAAATCTAGAAAAATTACAATAAGTCAATGAAATATAAAAAAAGCCCTTGGTAAGGGCTTTTTATTAATCATCTAATGCTAATACACTTAAAAATGCTTCTTGAGGTATTTCGACATTTCCGATGCTCTTCATTTTCTTTTTACCTTTTTTCTGTTTTTCAAGCAACTTCTTCTTACGAGTTATATCTCCGCCATAACACTTGGCTAAAACGTTCTTACGCATTGCCTTTATTGTGCTTCTAGCAATTATCTTTGAATTAATAGCTGCCTGAATTGGTACTTCAAACATATGTCTAGGAATAATCTCTTTTAGTTTTTCAGTTAAAGCTTTACCCCTTCTATAAGCGAAATCTCTAAAGACTATTATGCTAAGGGCATCAACAATTTCATTGTTAAGTAAAATGTCCATTTTTACTAAATTACCTTCTTTATATTCGCTTAATTCGTAATCGAATGAAGCATAACCTTTAGAATATGATTTTAGTTTATCAAAGAAATCATATACTATTTCTAGTAAAGGTAAATTATAGGTAAGTTGTACTCTTGTGTCTCCTAAGTACTTCATATCTACAAAGACTCCTCTTTTATATTGACAAAGTTCCATGATATTACCTACAAATTCTTCTGGAGTAAGGATTGTAGCTGTTACATAAGGTTCTTCAATCCTTTCGATTTTCTGAATTTCGGGTAAGTCACTTGGATTATCTATTTGAACCATTGTATTATCTGTAAGGTATATTTTATATACTACACTAGGGCTTGTAGCGATTAAAGGAATATTGAATTCTCTTTCAATTCGCTGTTGGATTATTTCCATGTGTAATAATCCAAGAAATCCAGTTCTAAAACCGAACCCAAGGGCTTGCGAAGTTTCTGGTTCAAAGGCTAAACTTGCATCATTTAGTTTTAATTTACCAAGTGCTTCTCTTAAATCGTTATATTGACTTGAATCAATTGGGAATACTCCACAAAAGACCATAGGGTTTAATGTTCTATATCCTGGTAAAGGTGTTTCTGCAGGTTCATCAGCTGAAGTTATTGTATCCCCTACTCTTACATCTTCAACAGTTTTTATTGAGGCACTTAAAAAACCTACGTCTCCCGGACCTAAGTAATCTCTTTTCTCTTCTTTTGGTGTTGTGATACCAACCTCAATTACTTCATAAATGACGTTTGTTGACATCATTTTAATTTTATCGCCTTTTCTTACAATTCCTTCAAATATTCTAATACTAGGAATTATTCCTCTATATGCATCAAAATATGAATCAAATATTAGTGCTTTCAAAGGTGCTTCAGGGTCTCCAATTGGTTTTGGGACTTCTTTTACTATTTGTTCAAGAATTTCTTCTATTCCAATTCCTTCTTTTGCACTTGCAAGAACTGCATTTGTTGTATCAAGACCTATAATTTCTTCTACTTCTCGCTTTACTTTTTCTGGATTTGCACTAGGAAGATCGATTTTATTAATAACAGTTAAAATCTCTAAGTCGTTATCAAGAGCTAAATAAACATTTGCCAATGTTTGTGCTTCTATACCTTGAGCAGCGTCTATAACTAAGACAGCACCCTCACAAGCAGCTAAACTACGTGATACTTCGTATGTGAAATCGACATGTCCAGGTGTATCAATAAGATGAAAGATATATTCTTCTCCATCGAGTGCATTGTATTTAACCTCAACAGCATTTAATTTGATTGTTATTCCACGTTCACGTTCTAAATCCATAGAGTCTAGTAATTGAGATTTCATATCTCTACTAGCAATTGTATGTGTTTTTTCTAGGATTCGATCTGCTAAAGTAGATTTTCCATGATCAATATGAGCAATTATCGAGAAATTTCTGATTTTCTCTTGTCTTTTTCTTATTGCTGCATAATCGATTTTTTGACTCATATTAACACCTCCTCTTTAACGCTTATTAATTTTACATTATATTTAGTATTAATGCAATGAAAAAGATTACTTAGTTTATTTAAAACGGCACAAATGAGCCGTTAATTAGTTCTTGTGAAAACAATATTATTTATATTTGAAAGTTCTTTGTTGTATCCATAATTATTATCCTTATATTCTTTCATTTGAGAAACACTGTCAATACTATTAATAATGAGGTAATTAAGGAATCTTCCTCTTTCTTGTTTTGAGTAAGTTGCTTGGTTAACAAATTTACCATTTTTAGCTTGAAGGAAGCTTATATTGACCAAATTTGATGTGTTTATTAATTTCGAAAATTCGTTTGATGCTAGATTTATTACCATTTCATTCTTAAAATAATTGTCTATTTTCCATAACGAGTAGAGATTTAGACCTATATTCATTTTCATATCAAGTCTATAGGGTTTTATTAAAGTACCAGGCTCTAGTATTCCATAAAAAGCATCTATAATGATTAGTTTTTGTTGAATATAATCATATTCATTCTCGTGATATAGCTCTTTTTGTAATCCTTTAAATACAAGCCCATTAAAACTCTCAAAAGCGTTATATGTAGGTAATTTATTATAGTTTTTTATGTTATTATAAGTCAAGTTTAAGAGATTATTATCGATCTTCATGATTCTTTTGATATCTGTTTTAGATAGTTTTCTTAATTGAGCTAGGATTTTCTTATGTTCTTTGATATATAATATTTCTTTATCTAATAAATAATCTGATTTTGACAAATCCTGAGTTTTGCTTGGGGATATAATAATTTTCATCAAATCACCTCCTTATTATTATATATTATGTTACAATTAAAACAAGGCAGGTGTTTATTATTATGAATTTATTTTATTTTCTTCAAAAATATTTAGATAAAAAGAATAATGTAGAGTTTAGAATCACATGGGAAAAGCTTATTCAAAGTAGAATGAAGACATTTATCGTTATTATAATTCTGATATGGTTATTATCTACTGCTCTTCTTGGATATTTAATTAGTCTGTTAGTATGGACGTTTATCGCAATTGTTCTAACATTTTTCTTTGGTGCATATATCGCTTACGTTTTTTTCGTTCAAACATTGAAATTTCTAGCAACAAACAATACAAGATATATTCAAAGTAAAATGGAAATGGATGAGAATGTCATTAATTATGATAATGTAGTTGGGTAATCTTAGAAAAAATAAAAAGAAAAAGACGCATTTATGCGTCTTTTTTAATATCAATACTATGTAAGCCATGTTCTGTACCCTAATAAAAGGGTGGTAACCATTTATCTACGTATAAATACGTCTCCTCTTCGGTTCATTTACCAAGTTGGAGTGCCCCTACCATAGTTTGGGTTTCTAGCTTGTGGGGTTTACCCGTTCCACCTTCATAGTTTCCTATAAAGTTCGTCTCTGTGGCACTTTTAAAGATACTAACACCATTTAACAGGTGTATTCTCAGCCGTCACTTACGTGCATAGAGTTATTGTTTCCTCTATCACAATCACTACAAGCATCTCAGCTTGTGCTAGCATGGACTTTCCTAACCTTTCGGCTCGATTACCCAAGTATTAATATTTATTACTTATTTAGTTCTTCTTCTAGTATTTCTTCTAAATCTTCGATGCATCCACCACAAGTGATTCCGGCATCTGTTACATCACCGATCTCATCAACATTATGTGCACCGTTCTTTATTGCTTTAACAATTTCTTCATAAGTAATGTCTTGACAAAAACAGATTACTTCATCTTTTTTTCTCATATAAACACCTCCTGGGAAATTATTATATCATATATTTATTCTTTTGTTTCTGTTTTCGCAATAGGGGTAGTTTTAACAACTGGTTTAACAACTGGTTTTGGAAGAGTTGCTTTTCTTGATAAATCAACTCGTCCTTTATCATCTATTCCAATTACTTTAACTGAGATCATATCATATAATTTAACAACATCTTCAGTTCTTTGAACTCTTTCATGAGCTAGTTTTGAAATATGACAAAGACCATCTGTTCCTTTCCATAACTCAACAAAGCATCCAAATTTTTCAATTCTAACTACTTTACCTGAGTAAACTTCTCCTACTTTAGCAACTTTAACTATATCTTCTATTATTTTTATTGCTTTTGCAATGTCAACAGTATTAGTATGCATTATTGTAACTCTACCAGTTTGTTCAATGTCGATTTTAACATCATTACATTGTTCAATGATTTGAGTAATTTGTTTACCCCCAGGGCCAATAACGTCTCTGATTTTGTCTGGATCAATTTGCATTAATTTAACTTTAGGTGCATATTCCGCTACTTCTTCTCTAGAAACAGCAATAATATCATTCATGTTTGCAAGAATTTCAAGTCTTGCGATTCGTGCTTGTTCTAAAGCTTCTTCCATAATATCATTATTGATTCCATCAATTTTGATATCCATTTGTAATGCTGTAATACCATCTTTTGTTCCTGCTACTTTGAAGTCCATGTCTCCATTATGATCTTCCATTCCTTGAATGTCAGTCAAAATTGAATAACTGTCTCCTTGTTTAACTAATCCCATTGCAATACCTGCAACTGGGCCTTTAATTGGTACACCAGCAGCCATTAAACTCATACTACCAGCACAAATTGTTGCTTGTGAACTAGATCCATTGCTTTCAAGTATTTCTGAAACTATTCGAACTGTATAAGGAAATTCTTCTTCATTAGGCATAACTTGTTTTAATGCACGTTCACCAAGCATACCATGTCCAATTTCTCTTCTTCCGGCTCCCATATATCTTCCTGTTTCACCAACACTGTATGGAGGGAAATTATAATGTAACATAAATTTCTTTTCTTGTCTTTCAGCAATACCATCTACAATTTTATGTTCTCTAAGAGAACCTAAAGTAGTCAATGCTAATGCTTGTGTTTGACCTCTTGTGAACATTGCTGAACCATGAGTTCTTGTGAATAAGTCTATTTTAGATTCAAGTGGTCTTAATTCATTAAGTTTTCTACCATCAGGTCTAACTTTATCTTCACTTATTAATCTTCTTACTTCGTCTTTTACTATGTCATGACAAACTGATCCAACATCAGATAGTAATGCTTTAAGATCATCTTTGTCCATACCAGCGTTATCTTCTTCATATTTAGCAGTAATTGCGTCAGTAACTGCGCTTATAGCATCTTCTCTAGCTTTTTTCTCTTCAGTTTGAACAGCTTTAACCATATCTTTTTCAACAATAGCTTTAACTTCTGCGAATAATTCAGGGTTTACTACTTTATAATCATATACTTTTTTCTCTTTTCCAACTTCTTTGATAATTTCTTCTTGGAATGCAACGATTTTCTTAACCCATTCATGTCCAAAGTTAATTGCTGCTAACATGTCTGTTTCATTAACGATTTTAGCGCTTGATTCTACCATGTTAACTGCATATTTAGTTCCTGCAACTATTAATTCAATATCAGAAAGTTTTTGTTGTTCAGTTGTAGGATTTACTATTAATTTTCCATCTACTCTACCAACATTTACTCCTGCAATAGGTCCGTTAAATGGAATTTCACTAATTCCAAGTACAATACTACTTCCTATCATAGCAGTCATTTCTGGTGAATGATCTTGATTTCCACTCATTACTTGGTTGATTACTTGTACTTCGTTTCTAAACCCATCAGGGAATAGAGGTCTAAGTGTTCTATCAATCAATCTTGAAGTAAGTGTTTCATTATCACTTGGTCTTCCTTCTCTTTTTAAGAACCCACCTGGGATCTTACCTGCAGCATACATTTTTTCTTGGTAAATACTCATTAATGGGAAAAAATTCATTGGAACAGCTTTTTTCGATATAGCCGTAACACTTAAAAGTGCAGTGTCTTCATATCTAACTAATGCAGCCCCTGCTGCTTGCTTAGCTACTTCTCCAATTTCTACAATTAATTTTCTACCATCAAAATCCATCTCGAATATTCTTACGTCAGTCATATTCATTTCCTCTTTTCTTCTCGTTTTATATTTTTTATTTTATCCAATTTAATATAATACCATAAATCCGATAAAAAACATAGAAATAATACTTATTGCTAGTATTTATATTAATCTAAATAAAAAAGCAAATTACTCTGCTTTCTTATTAGATATATGATTTATAAACATATCGATTGTGTTATTCAAACAGTTCACTGCATATTTATCATCTGAGATATGATTATAACCCAGTCTTAAGGCTATTTTTTGAGTAGTTGAAATCATTACTTGGGACACAAAGCAAAGTGAATCACTAGCTATGAGTTCAGGTTTCACTGAACCATCTTGAATTCCTTCTTCAAATATCTCAGCAAAAGTCTGTTTTATGTAATTAATGTGTTGAAAAAACTCATTTTCATCTTCTGTTGTTTTTGAAGGAACTAAGTATGAATCAAGGTCTTCCGTGAATTTTAGAAACCCTCGATGGTTATAATACATTTCAATAAACAATCCAAGATAGGCTTTTATTTTTTCAAGACCATTTAACTTATTATCTATATTGTCATGTTTATATTTATCAAATACTTCTCTTTGTTCTTTCCAGTAATCAAAAGCCACGAATTTCACTAAGTATAATTTTTCAGTGAAATAGCGGTAGATTGAAGCTTCTCCAACATTTGCTCTTTTAGCAATATTACTTATTTTACTGTTTGTAATTCCATTTATGTTAAATTCAATTTTAGCTGCTTCAAGAATTCTTTTTATTTTTATTTGTTTTGAATCACTTAAGTCTTCTAACTTTAAATCTTTGAGATTCATCAAATCACCTCTCTATTCTATTATATATTTTTTAAAGCAAAATAGTAAATAATTGGCTTTTTTTATTGCATAAAGTTCTTTTTATAAAAAAAACCGCCTATTTAGACGGTTTTAATGGTTCAACAATTTTTAGTTTTTTTGAATCCTCTCGCAGTTCAATAATATATTCAAATGTTACTTTAATAATTCCGGTAATCGGAATTGCCAAGATAATACCCGTAACTCCAAATAAGGAACCAAAGAAGATGAAACTTGATAATATGAGTAATGGGTGAATGCTAACTTCCCTTCCCATTATCCAAGGCTGTATAATACCTCCTTGTAACCCTTGACCAACAAAATTCACTATTATAATTGCTATGAATGTCCATTCCCCAAACATTAATTCTCCTGGAACTGTAAATGAGTATAATAATGGAAGTAACATTCCAATAAAACCACCAATATAAGGTATTATATCTAGGAATCCTAATGTGAATCCAAAGAAAATACTTCTTTCACCAAGTCCAAGAATAAAGAATATAATTGTAAAGAAGATACTCATGATGAACATTGAAGTAAATCTTCCGTTAAAATATTTTTCAATAACAACATTTGATCTAATTCCAAGTTCTCTTAAGTCTTTTTTGTATTTTTTTGGTACAACTACAAGTAATCCTTCAAATATCTTTTCTTTATCATTAAGAATAAAGAATAAAAATACCGGAATTAATACTATACTTAATAAAATACTTATAAAACTTTTGAATAGGTTGAAAATGTTGATGCTTATAGCTGATACGCTATCTAAACTAACGTAACTACTAATCGATTCATAAAAATCTGCAAATCGAGAATTATTTTCAGTGAAATTTTCTATTGATGCTAAAATGCTTTCCCAGTCATATAAAACAAATACTTGTGCTTGATCGTAAATCATATTACCTACTAATAGAACAAACAAGGCAATAACGCCTAACAACAAGATAAATACTAGGATTACACTAATCCATCTCTTTTTAATTTTTTTATCAAGTAATTTTACAATTGGAGCAAGTAAATAACTGATAAACAAAGCTACACCTAAAGGGAATATAATTGCATTAATAGCTATAAACAATGTATCAATTTGAGATCCAAATAAATCATTTGCGTATTTTATTGATATTAATAATAAAGCAATAATACCAAGGTTTTGAAGTGCCTTAACTCTTTTTGCGCTTTTACTCATAATTTAACCCTCCTTAAACATTATATCATAGAATTGTAAGAAAAAAGCGCATTTCAGCGCTTTAATTATCTTCTTAATCCTAATTTTGTTATAAGATCGCGATATCTTTTTGCATCTTTTTTTGCTAAGTATTTAAGTAAATTTCTTCTGTGTCCTACTTTTTTAAGTAAACCACGTCTTGAATGATGATCATGTTTGTGAATTTGTAAATGTGCATTTAATTCAAGAATTTCAGTAGTTAATAAAGCAACTTGTACTTCACAACTTCCTGTATCTCCATCTTTTTGACGGTATTCTTCAACTATTTTTTTCTTTGCTTCGTTAGATAATGCCATTTTTGTTTCCTCCTTTTTTATTTTCTTACCTAATTCCTAGTAAATCGTTGGAGTATCGATAAACAAAGATATAGGCGCGATTAATATTATATCATAGTAGATATTTTATGCAAGTATTATCGTTCTAATTCTCTAAAAGTCTTTAATGTATTTATTTTGTCATTGTCGATTTGTGCTATTAGGCCTTCAACAGTAGAAAACTTGACTTCATCTCTAAGTCTTTTAACAAACTTTATTTCAATTATTTCTCCGTAAATGTCTTTATCAAAATCAAAGATATTAGATTCTACAGATAACTCTACTCTACAGTTAAGTGTTGGATTGTGACCTACACTTGTCATTGATTCATACCATTTACCTTCTACTCTTGTTAAAGTAGCGTAAACTCCTCTTTTAGGGATGAAGTATCCATCTGTATTAATATTTGCTGTAGGATAACCAATCATTTGACCTTTTTTTGCACCATGAAGAACTTCTCCAATTATTGAGTAATAGTCTCCTAAAACATCTTTTACGTTGTCTACTTGGCCTGATCTGATTAAATCTCTGATATGTGTGCTTCCTACTTTGAAGCCATCATAAGTTACTTCTTTTAACACAACTGTGTTAAACCGTGAGTCTTGAAGTAATGTTTTTACATTTCCGCTTCCTCTTTTACCAAACTTAAAGTCAAATCCACATACTATTGTATCAATATTTTTTAAGTACCTTTCAATGAACCCAAGTGGACTTAAAGAAGCTTTTTCTTTTGAAAACTCAATTACATACACAAAATCGATATCAAATTGTTTGAATATCTCTATTTTTCTATCTAAAGGTGTTAGATATAAATAATCAAGGTCAAATAAAATACTTTTGGGATGAACATCAAAAGTTATAATTACTTTTGCATAGTTTTTCTCATTACCTATTTCAATTGTTTTTTTAATTAATTCTTTATGAGCAAGATGGACACCATCAAAAAAGCCGATTGCTGCGACTGAATTATGTTTAATTGGGTTACCATTTAGTTTAATGATTTTCATACTTTCAACCCTCTTTAAAATACGTTTATTGCCTTCATCTTAGGCTCTGTAGGATGTTTATCATAGATTGCGAGTAAATTATCATCCTCGTCTACCATTCTTGTTAAAGTGTATTCATCAAAATATTTTAAACTTATTGCCATTCCATTTTGAACATGATGTAGTAGTTCTTGTGGTATAACTAATTTATTCATATAAGATAAGGCATTTGATAGAGATATCATTGTAAAATTACCATTCTCTATTTCCTCTAAAGTGTAACTATCTTCAACACTAAATTGACCAGCTTTGATTCTATGTAAATCGTAGCTGTGGGCTGGGTAACCTAACTTTGCTCCTATATCATATGATAATGTTCTTACGTAAAGTCCTTTTGAACTATGAACAATATAATCAAAATACGCTACATCGTCTGAATATATAATATCATTTATCTGCTTTATGTCAAAAATATCAATAACTCTTGAAGGAATATCATCAATCACAATTCCTTTACGAGCATATTCATATAATCTTTTACCTTTGTATTTGATTGCAGAATACATTGGAGGTGTTTGTGTATATTTACCTTTAAATGAATTAATCACTTCATCTAAATGGTCAATTTTAGTTACTTTTTTATCATCTACTATTGTTCCAGTTTTATCTAAAGTGTCTGTAGATTTACCAAGTAGAACTCTAGATTGATATATTTTCTCGTCGTTGTTAAGGTATTTCATAATTTTAGTGCCCTTATTTATACCTACAACTAAAATACCGGTAGCATCAGGATCTAATGTTCCTGTATGACCGACTTTTCTTGTTTTTAAAATTCCTCTTAAAACATTAATTACATCATGAGAGGTATAATCTTTTGGTTTATTTACTAATAATATTCCATTCATTTAAATCACCACCGTCATTATACAATAAAGCAAAAAAAAAACCAAGATTAACCTGGTTATTTTTTTATGCTTTTCTTACCCATTCAACTAAAGCATCTTTTGGCATGAATCCTGCTCTTTGAGCAACAGTCTTTCCTTCTTTTAATACGAACAAAGCCGGAATTCCTTTTACACCATATTGATTAGCAAGTTCAATATTTTTGTCTACGTCTACTTTTACTACTCCAATGTCTGATTGTTCTTCAGATATTTGTTCTAAAACTGGTCCGATCATTCTACATGGAGCGCACCATTCTGCATAAAAGTCTAATATTATTGTTCCTTTTGCTATTACTTCTTGAAAGTTGGTACTGTTTGCAAATACTACTGCCATAATTATTCCTCCTTATTTAAAAAATACAAATTTATTATACTTAAATAATCTAGATAATACAATTGATTCGCATAATTTATTTGAAATTAACAACTGTTACTCCAGTTCCGCCTTCTCCACCTTCTCCATCACGATGACTTTTGACATTAGTATTCTTATCAAGATAGGTTTTTACTAATTTTCTTAATGTCAAAGTACCATAACCATGAATTACTGTTGCGAAAGGCATATTTGTTATTAAACAGTCATCTATGTATTTATCAAGTGAAGTCTCAGCTTCATCATATCTCATTCCTCTTAAATCAAGTTCAGGGTTAACACTTTTTTTAATATTAGATCTTACTCTACTAACTTTATTGTTTTCCTTTTTAGGGTGTTCAATAAATTCAATTTCTTCTTCTAAAAATTGTGAAGTTAAAGAGCCCATCTTTACAACCCATCGATTATTCTTTTGTTTTTTTATTAATTCTGCAGATCTATTAAATTTTAAAACATTGACAATATCACCAATCTCATAATCGTGTTTTTCTGCAGGTTTTTTCTTTGTTTCTTCAACACTAAATGATTTAACTTTGAATTTAATATCTGCAATTTCATGATCTTTAATAACACCTTGATTTCTTAGGTCTTCTATTCCTTTGATAAGGTTAAAGGCTTCCTCTTTTGTGCTCTTGATTATATGACTTTCTTCTATAGCTACCTTTTTCATCAAAGCTCTTTTTTCTACTATAAGCTCTTTTCGCAACCCTTCAGTTCTATTGACTAGCTCTTGATTGTCTGAAATTAGAGTTTCGTATTTCCTGATTTGTTGTTCAAGAGTGTTTCCACGTTTTTCAAGCTTATTAATTAGGTCAGTGACCTCAGAAGTTGATGTTAAAACACTCGCTTTTGCATGTTTAATTATTGTTTTATTTAGTCCTAGTCTTTCACTAATTAACAGTGCATTTGATTTACCAGGAGTTCCAAGTAATAATCGATATGTTGGACTCAAAGTATTAACATCAAACTCAACACTTGCATTAACTATCTCATCTTTGTTATAAGCATAGGCTTTTAACTCTGGATAATGAGTTGTAGCTATAACATGTACACCTCTTACTCTAATATAATCTAATATACTTATCGCAAGACTTGCTCCTTCTTTAGGATCAGTCCCACTACCCAGTTCATCTAGTAATATTAATGAACCTTCTGTAAGGTTATCAATTATTCTTATTATTCTAGTCATATGTGATGAAAATGTTGATAATGATTGTTCAATTGATTGTTCATCACCAATGTCAGCAAAGACATTTTCAAATATTACTGTCTTACTTCCTTTTTCAACTGGAATTAAAATTCCACTCTGAACCATTATTGATAATAGACCCATTGTTTTTAAAGCAACGGTTTTACCACCAGTATTTGGTCCGGTAATAATAATGATTTTTTCTTCTTCATTAAAAGTTATCGTGTTTGCCACTACTTCTTTTGCTTTAATAAGCGGATGTCTCGCTTTAATTAGGTTTATTTCATTTTCAGTTATAAGTGGTGCATTACATTCAAATTCAACTGCGAATTTCGCAACAGCGAAAATTGCATCAAGCTCTGAAAGTATTTTTAAGTTATTAGTTAAAGGATAATAGTGTTCTGCGACTTTTATAGTTAATTCTCTTAATATTCTTTCAACTTCTTTTTGTTCATCAAGTTTAAGAATAGAGATTTCATTATTAATTGCATTTACTGCGTGTGGTTCCATGAATACAGTTTCACCACTACTTGAATAATCAATTATTGAACCTTTAAAGTTATTCTTCTCGCTTAATTTTACAGGTACTACAAAACGGTTATTTCTTATTGTTACTAGTGAATCAGCTAATTTGGTTTTGTCAGAGTTTAAGATTACATTAAGTCTGTCTGTTATTTTACGTTGTTTTGATCTTATTGAATTTCTTATTTTTTTTAAGGCTGGAGAAGCTCCGTCACTCACATCTCCACTATCAGTAATTACTAATTGAATTTCATTTTTTAATTTTGGAATACTTTCAATATTTTCATAATAAACATCTAGAGCTATTTCTTCTATTTCATGTTCTTTTACTTGATTGTAAAATCTAACATTATTACCCGATGCATCAATAAGTCCGATTATATCTAGAAATTCATTTGGTCTAAGAACTGAATATATTTGAGCTTTCTTTAATGTTTCTTTTAAATCTCTTATTCCACCAAAAGGAGGTTCTTTATATAATGTAATAATCTTAAGAGCGTGATCTTCCTCTTTTAATTTTCTTTCTATTTCAAGGTAATTATTAGTTGGTTCTATTTCAGACACTAAAAATTTACCCAAAGTTGTTTGGGCATAATTTTCTATCATTGTTTTAATTTTATTGAATTCTAGTAAACTACTATCAAAATACATAATATCACTCCCAGCAATACTATTTTAACAAATAATATGCTAAAATAATAGTGTGAGGTGGTTTTTTTGAATTATGTACTTAATTTAACGGATGAATTTGTAAAGAGAGTTATTTCGTTTTACCGAGATTATCAAGCGGATTCTAAAAATGAATCAGTTCTTTTCTTTGCGAAGACTGAATTTGTTACAGTCACAGTATATAGCTCTAATAAGGTGATGTTTCAAGGTGCTGATGCGGAAGCTGAGTACAAAATGTGGATTGCAATGTTAGATTATAAAGAAGAAGTTAAGCGTCCTAAAAAAGTAAAAAAACAAATAGATACTGACTACTTTTTAATCTCTATTGGAAGTGACGAAGTCGGTACTGGAGACTTCTTTGGTCCGATTACAGTATGTGCTGCTTATTTAGATAAGGATCATTTGGATTTTGTTAAAGGTCTAAAAATTGATGATTCAAAGAAACTAAGTGATGAAAAGATATTGGTAATTGGAGAGCAATTAAAAGATAAGATTGCATTTAGTCTACTCACACTCCATAACGAGAAATTCAATGAACTTACTAAAAGAGGCTATAACATGAATAAAATTAAGGCTTTTTTACATAATAAAGCAATCCTTAATTTACATTCAAAGATATTTGGTAAGCCTCCTGTTATTATGGATCAGTTTGCTGAAGAGGGTGTATATTTCAGATATTTAAGTGATGAGGATCAAGTTTTTAGAAATATTAGATTTTATACAAAGGCTGAAAGTAAATTTGCGAGTGTTGCAATTGCTAGCATTATCGCCAGATATGCCTTTTTAAAGCATTTTGACCTTCTGTCAGATGATTCAGGATATAACTTACTTAAAGGCGCCTCTGCACGAGTTGACAGTCTTGCAAGTCAAATCATTAAAGAAAAGGGAGAACAGTTTTTATCTAAGTACGCTAAAATGAATTTTAAAACACTTAATAAAGCCAAAGAACTTCTAAAATAAATGTTTACTACGT
>Ga0307991_1001533_pt1 | contig 16092 bp, 6 predicted proteins | sample EllFjometagen131_FD_203146 | JGI IMG/M metagenome (GOLD analysis project Ga0307991, IMG submission 203146) | Marine microbial communities from Ellis Fjord, Antarctic Ocean - #131 | ecosystem: Environmental > Aquatic > Marine > Unclassified | place: Southern Ocean | collected 2014-10-08
TTTGATGTATCTATTTTAGACATTCTTTATTTTCAGTTTTAATACTAATATGAGTTGTTGAACAAAACCAAAAGTAGCTAAAAACCTATACGCAGCCACAACCGTTTACCATGTTTATTCATTAAAACAAATAATATGGAAAATGGAAATGGAATTTCAGTTAAGGAGTTATCTTCATTGCTGGATAAGATGAACAAGAAGATATTACGTACGAATTTTTAAAACAAACAATCCAAACCAACCATTCCCCATAATACAACTTTCATTCATCGGTTCTGTCACACAGACTTACGCCAACCCCATACCTACACCACCCAAAACCCCGACCGCCCCAAAAAGAAAACAGAAATAATGATATCTATGATGCATATTGGAACAGGCACGGGAGTAATATTAGGTTTTAAGGTAGGATTTAGCGGGAAACTATGATTATGCGAGCAAAACGTGAGCAAATAAAAAAGCCGCCTTTTTATAAGCGGCTCTAAGTATCTGATTTTCAAGTCGGGGTAGCAAACCTTGAATATAGGTATTCGGGGTGTGGCGCAGTTGGTAGCATAATTTATAAAAAACAGATAATAAGGCTAATACGTCTCTATACTTAAAACATAACAATTTACTTAAAACAAATGTTTTGATTTTGATCTTATCAGTCACTGTTTTTAGGCTTTATTATTAGAAAAAGACTACGTAATATTTCGGAAGGTTATTCAATGGTAAAACTAGAATCTTATTCAATACCACACTGGCTAGTATTATAATATAGTCATTTAATTACCAAATATTTTAAAGAGGGCTTTTATTGTTTATTGTGCAACACCCACATCCACGCTACAGACAACCTAATAACTTTTTAACAAAGCTTTTCAAAGGACTGCTCCAACTCTTTTATATTTTCTTGCGGAATGTGTAATATTATTGACTCGCTATCTGCTTCCAAATAACATATTTTTTACTGCGGTCTACCTTTTGTAAAAAAGTTAAATTGATAATATGCGAACGGCTGATTCGATAAAAATATTTTTCATTTAGCATGGTAAATAGCTGATTCATATTTGTTGTTACCAGTTCTTTACGGTTATTTATTAAATTAAGTTCACAATAATTTATACTGGCTTCAAGATAGATAATTTCATCTGTATGAATAACTATAAAGCCTGTATTGGTATTAAATTTGAGGGGTTGATTGTTATTTATATTATCGAATAATCGATTAAATTGCTGAACTTTTCATTATGTTTTTTCAGTTTATTTATCTTCAGTATGGCATTCTCCAGTTCAAATGGGTTTATTGGCTTTAATAAATAATCGAATGCGGCATATTTAATTGCTCGTATGGCAAATTTTCCAAAACCAGTAGTGAAAATTATATGTGGAAGATAATCGTCAGAACGAACGGCCTTAACTACATCAAAGCCCGTAATAATTGGCATTTGAACATCAAGAAAAAGAATGTTGGGCTTAGATTTAATAATTTCCGGTATGGCTTTTTGGGGATCAGTAAAGTGGCCAAGCAGCCTTATTTCAGGATGTTCCCCCAAAAGATCACTCAAATATTTAATTGCTTCCGGTTCGTCATCCACCAGTATGGCAGTTAGGTTTTTATCACCCATGTTTTTTTAAGTTTATAACTAAAATTCAACGGTATTAAAATTATAACTTTCGTACCTATAGGATTATTTTGTTTATCGTATAAGTCAATAATATTGTGTTTTATTTTGCTTACATTGTATTGGTTAAAAAGACGGAAATAGTTCTCCATAATTTTTAAACCAAAGCCTGTTCCATTAGTTGCTAGCTCCTTTGCTTTTACTCGTCCGATACCATCATCAATTATCTCAAACAACATATTCTTTATTTTCTTTTTTATTTGAATAGTAATTGTTCCATTACCAGCTTTATGTTTGATACCATGTTTAATTGCATTTTCTACATAAGTTTGCAGTATCATTTTTGGAATATGCATTTTCTGATCAATATCCTTTTCCACAAAAACTGAATAAGATACTTTATCAAGAAATCGTAGCTTTTCCAGCTCCAGATAACTTTTTAGATGGCTTAAGTCATCTTCAATAGTTCGTGTAATACTATCGGAAGAAAGCAGTGTTTTTCGAATAAGGTTTGAAAATTCCATAAAGGATGCATAACTTTCAGGGCTTTCTTTTTGGATTTTATAAGCCATAGTGTTAAACACATTAAATGTGAAGTGAGGATCCATTTGATTATTGAAACTTTTTAATTGCAGGTTTACAATCTGGTTTCTGATACGTTCTTTTTTTTGTAATTGTATTAATTGAAGTTTTTGGATAACTATAATAAATAGCCAAATGACAAGAAAAATACCCACATAGATTAAAAAACGAAGTGAGGCTATTGGATTTTTTGAATATTTAAACTCCCAAAAGTCAATGCCATTATTTACAAACAGACTTAATTTCTTTTTTCCATTCCTGGACAGTAAAATAGAATTAATCAGACCAATATTAGCTGAAACCCTAACAGGGTTATAAAAATTATTTTGCGTAATAAAAATATCATCATTAGAATCAGTGAAAACATATTCTTTCAACCCATCATCATCAAGGTCAGCTTTTAAAAAATCTTCGCCAATTGAAAAATCAAGTTTTAAGCTCTTTATTATTTCAAGGCTCTCGTTTAAGATAGTTATTAAACCGTTTTCTTCAATAATATTGAAAAATACTTCATCCTTTCTTGTTTCCACGTCAAGCCAGCGATCGATTTTTGATGATTTTGGGAATATTTTTTCTTTTACAATTTCTCCTTTACTGTTTACCAAAAATATTTTAGGGTAATTGTTTAGTGGTCCTGTGTGGTTATAAAGACATGCATAAAGTTTTTGATTGTTAAAATTTATAGGAATTACCTCTAGTTCACTCGTGAAACCCGGAAATTCAATAGGTTGGAACAGTAAATCCAAATTATGATCGAATACCATAAGCCATGCACTATAATCGCTAAAATCATAACCCAGGCTGTCGTGTATTTGCCCTACAGCTTTTAATCCACCACAAATTTCCAATTTGCCATCATTGTTGATATCAAACAAGCTCGCCTTATATTGAAGAGTACTGCCATAATCATCTGAAACAAAAATACTATCAACTGCTATGTCATAAATAAACAGGTTTCTTGGAAACTTAGATTTTCCTGAGTTAATCACAAAAAATAACTCTTTATTTCCATCTCCATTAATATCTTCGAATTTAGTATTAAATATAAAATACTCTTTTTCAGTATTTTGACTGTTTAGGGCATGCAATAATTTGTCATTAATAAAAATTGGGCTTATGGTATCCATAGGTTCAAAAACATAAAGAAATATGCTGTCATTTCTTTCAAAAAATGTGTAAACCTCCTTAAAGCCATCCATGTCATAATCTCCACAAACAAATCGTTCCCCATTTCCTGCAATTATTTCTTTTGTATTCCATTGGTCAATTATACCCCCATCATTAGTTAGTACCTGTAACGAATGTTTTCCTTTGTACTCATATGAAAAAACTTTCTCGCTAACGCCATCATTGTTCATATCGCAGCATGAAACTATAGTGTGGTCTGTGAGAGCCATTTGTCCGGAATCAATAATGGTAATTTCGTATTTATCAAAAATATTTGGGAGCAGTGTAATAATCATGAGGCTAAGCATAAGAGCAATGAAATACGACCTCAGAAAAAACTGCTTAAAATTAATTAACATGGTTTGGTCTACAATAATTGTGCTGCAAGTTAGGAAAAATTATTGTTGTAAACAAATGGCAGAATTTCCTTCGTACTTTTAAAACAGGAGTTGGTACTTTTTAATTGGGGTTTGGGACAATGGAAGATAAAATGCTTGGTGGAGTTGAAAGTATAAATGTAAATTAGTGCTGTACAAACAGTAGCATAGCCAAAACTTTTAAAAACCGTGTCAAATGGCACTTTCAGGACAAAAAACTACTGCAGATTACATCGAATGGGACAAACTACAAGGCTTAATACTTAAACTAGAAAGAGATGGTGATTTTAAGTTCGCTATTCTTATCGCAATTGGCAGTTTTACAGGACTTTTATTTTACTATTACACAATAATCTATTTAGATAGTATTATTTCTAATATTTATGTTTGCTATAGTAATGATAAAAAATCCGAAAACATATAAATAACTTTATAGCTATTAATATCCAATATAAGATGTTTTATAACTGCAATTATTCCTTGATTCATAGTTTAATCATTATGATTTATGAAAAAAGTGGATACGTACTGAATCATTCGTACAGATAATTAATATGTCTGTACAGAATAATATGTCATTCATACAATGGATCGAAAATATCTTGCGATTGTGGTTAATAGTTACGAACTTTAACGCAAAATATTCGTAAAAATTATCAATTAATACACCTAATAGCACTAGCCGTACTTTTTTTTGATAATGATATTAATAAGGTATGCTGTTTGCAATTTAAAACACAAACGTGATGCTTAAACAATTAGTTTTAGTTCTTGCAATCTTCTCTCAAAGTATTCTTTTAAGCCAATCCAATTTCCACAACATTCACTATCTCGATCCTTACAACCCTGAATATGTGAAAGGGGAGGTGCTGATTAAGTTTAAGGATGAGGTTAAGGTTGAGAGCTCATTCAAAAATGGGGTTGCAAAAATAGGCCTTTCTTCTGTAGATATGGTACTTGAACCCTACCAAATAGAATCCATTGATAAAGTTTTTAAAGAAACCCGTGAGCAGCGTAGTAGAAAATCCACGAGAACAATACGTGATTTTAAAGGAAATGAAATAGAAGTCCCTTCCTTATTCAACATTTACAAGCTAAAATTCGATACCATTTGGGATGCAAAAAAGATAATAGAGGAACTCAAAAAAGACGAAAACATAGAATTTGCCGAACCCAACTATTTGGTTTACACCAATGAGGTAATGGAAAGTGGAATTATACCTGATACCCCACCAAAATTTACACCACTTCCATCCAATAAAGGAAATAGAGAAACCTACCCTGATGACCCATTATACCAGGATGGAAGCCAGTGGTATTTGGATGCCATTAATGCCCCTGCAGCCTGGGACAGTGTAACGGGCGACACTACACAAATAATAGCCATTATAGACACAGGTGTTGACTGGGATCATCCTGATTTAGATGATAATATCTGGACAAACTGGAATGAAATACCCAACAACGGAATTGATGATGACAACAACGGTTATATTGATGATACAAGAGGGTGGGACTACATCAACGACGATAACGACCCAAATGATGACAACTCCCATGGTACACATGTAGCCGGGATAGCCGCAGCAGAAGGAAACAATGAAATTGGTATGTGTGGTGTGGCATGGAATGCGCAGATTATGCCTGTGAAAATGCTTCAAAGTTCAGGTACAGGAAACTCATCTGATTTTGCAAATGCCATTGAATATGCTTCTGATAATGGAGCTACAGTTATTAATATGAGTTTGGGGAGTTATGGTGTATCATTAACAGTAAAAAATGCTTTAGAGAATGCTTATGTTAATTCATTGCTAGTTGCTGCTGCAGGAAATGATGGATTATGTATTTGCAACGACGGCATTCCTTGTGGAAATATGTATCCTGCTGCTTATCTTTTTGTATTAGGAGTGCAGTGTGAAGGTGGTTTTTCTAATACTGACTTAAGCGGGCCAATTGATTTTACAGACACACCCGGTAATTATGAAGTAAGTGCGCCCGGAGTAAACATTATAAGTACCATACCAAATGGTTACAGAGTTTATAATGGGACCTCAATGGCTGCTCCATTAGTATCAGGAATATGTGCCCTTGCAAAAAACCATAATGATACTTTATATACTGATATTTTATGGGCAAAACTAATCTTTGGTTCCGAAAATGATTTTGTAAATGCCTATAATACACTTACTCTCAATCTAGATTCCATAGGACCTGATCTAAGGTTTATTGAATATACTTTAACAGATACTTTGCTCGGTTGTGATCGTGATGGAAGAGCCGATGCAGGAGAAACTATTCAAATCCATTTTACAATAAAAAATGTAGCAGGTTATGCAGATAGTGTTTGGGCTAAGATTAGATTTGTTGAATTTGAGGATACAATTACTGCTGTTATTACAGACAGCACCTCTTATGTTGGGGATATAAGTACTTGGGCGACACTAACCAGTGAATTATTACCCATTGAGATTAAAATAGATTCCAATGTTGCTCATAATAGGGATATAGTATTTGAATATGAAATAGGATGTAAAAACGGAAACGATACAATAAAAAATAATTTAGTAATAAATATTGAGAGGGGTGTCGAGTTATCGGGGATTGTGCTAGTGGATGATACCTTACATAGCGAATATCTTTATTTGATTAATAATAGTTATAGGATTGGATCAGGAGTAACTTTGTATATTGAACCGGGTACAGAAATACAAGTTTACCCAGGATTAAATATTGAAGTAAGAGGTAAAATTATAGCTAATGGTACTAATGATTCAATTATCTGGATACATTCGAAAGATGAATCAAATAAAGGTTCAGGATTTAGTCATTCTTCTAGTAGTGGGAAGTCAGAATTTTCATATTGTAATTTTAGTTTTATATGGTCTCCAGTTAATGGCAAAAATTACTATAGTGAAATTATAGTTGAGAATTGTGTGTTTGACAATACCAGTTTGGCAAATAATATTGATATTTTTAGAAACAATATTGTAAAAAACGCAAATGGAGGGGTTATTAGGAATGTTGCTGTGGCTGAATTTAATAACTTTTACAATAGTATGTCAGGGGGGGACAATATATCAAATACTGGGATGAACTTTAACAACTTCATCGGGGTGTGGGGAGGGCTTGGAAAATTTAATACTAACTGGACAAGTACTGGAAATACTTTTATTGGATGTTCAAATGGGGCAATTCAGACTGATGGTATGGAAGATGAATTGACTATTTCCAATCAGTACTGGGGAAGTACAAGAACAAATGAGATTGAAAGAATACTATATGATTTTTGGGAATATAATAATTTGCCAATTGCAAATTATACACCTTATTTGACAATACCACCTGATTCTGCTCACGGAATGGTATGGAAGGTTGAACTTAACGGCATAAACCCATTCGATGAAACATTAGACCCCATTGGAAGTGAAACTGTGAAGTTTGACGTTTTTTTTAATCGACCAATGGATACGGCTTATCACCCATTAGTTGGGTTTGGTGTTTCTGTACCATATTTTCAGCGCATAGTTTCAGATTCAGCTCAATGGAGTACTGCTTCTACAATATGGTCAGCTTATTACACTTTTGAACCAGAAACAGGAGATGGAATAAATACTGTGCATGTAAGAAATGCAAGAGATACTGAGGGTTTTGAGATACCACCTGAGAAGTACAGGTTTAAATTTGTTATTCAGGCAGCAGGTTCGCTATCGATAGATTTTTCAGCTACACCAGGAATTGGAAAAGTTGATCTGGAATGGCCCCCTGCAAATACTGAAGATCTACTAGGATACAATATGTATCGAATGTATAACCTAACCGATTCAACAATAAGTGATACAACCCGTATTAATCAGGAGTTAATTTGTGATACACTTTATACTGATTATAATGTAATTCCTGATACGACATACCATTATATATATCGTATAGTTGGAACAGATCTACAAGAGAATGATAATTCCAAAAAAATAACTGCCACACCATTTGATGCCGCCAACGGCGATGCCAACGGAGATTTAGCAGTAAACGTGCTCGATATAACAACCATTGTTTCGTACATGCTCAACCAAAACCCATCACCATTTTTGTTTGATGCAGCAGATGTAAACTATGATAATGAAATCAATGTGTTAGATATAATTGGTTTGGTGCAATTAATAAATGGTAAGAAAAGCTCAACCACCCAACCTTTACCTGAAATAAGCAATGAAACAGCATACTATTATTTCGATGATACTAAGTTGGGGTTTGAAAGTAAGGGTAATGTGGCTGCGTTGCAGTTTAAATTAAAAGTCAGAAGTCGGGAGTCAGGAGTCGGAAGTCAGAAGTTGCTACTTATTGAAAATCTAAAGATCTTTTCATTAGCTCAAGGCTTTGAATTTGCATATGCAATTGTTGAAGATGAAATTATAGGTATCCTATTTAGTTTGAGTGAAAGGGAGATTGAAGAAGGAATAGGTGAATTATTCAAATTTAAAGGTGCTAACATTAGTGATATTGAATTAACCGAAATATTTGGTGGTGACCTGAGGGGAAATTATGTACATGTTCTAAAAAAAGGCACAAATTCAGTTGTGTTTGCAACAGATGCTGAATTGCAAGCCAGTCCAAATCCATTCACAACTTCAACTCAAATAAACTACACAGTCCCAGAAAGTGGTATTACAAAAATTATCATGTATGATTTGAGTGGGAATGAAATCATTAAACTTCAAAACTCTTTCAATAATGCAGGTAAACATAGCATTAACTGGAATGGCACAAATGATAATGGACAACAACTCAAATCAGGAATTTATTTGCTTCAGTTGAAAGTAAAGTCTGTTTCGGGTAATAGTTACAATAAGGAAATTAAGGTTGTATTAACAAAGTAAATTGGCATGCAAATGATTACTGAAAATAAAATTGTAAACAGTTTTGACATTCTGCGTGAAGTAGCTGTAATCCTAAATAAAGTCGCTGTCATTCTGAGCAAAGCGAAGAATCTCCATACAAAGTATAATAGTACGTTTAGAGATTCTTCGCTAACGCTCAGAATGACAAAAACACCCCGTTGTCATATTTCTCCATCGTTCCTCCCTGTATTGACGGCAGACAGGTTTCACTTCGTACAGAATACCAATAAAAGTGCTAACCAATGGATTATAAGTAAATAATTAAAAAAAGATAAATTATAAACAATAATGTCATGAAGAAAATATTATGCACATTCTTAGCACAAATATTATTTTGTGCGTTAATTTTTGGTGGAGGAATTGTGCCTCCAAGGCAGAACCCAAATAAACCTGAATGGGTAAAAGGAGAAATACTTGTAAAATTTGTAGATGATATTGACCTCCAAATTAGTAGTAGTAAAGGGATTATTAAAACCGGAATAATCTCTATAGATGACCTTGCACAAAAATGGAAAATTTCACATATAGAAAAAGTTTTTAAAAATGAAATAAAAAGGTTGGAAATCGAAACAATTATAACTTATACAGGTGAGATTATTGAAGTTCCACAACTTTTTAATATTTACAAATTGAAATTTTCAAAAAAAACAAACGTAAAAGACATAATAGTTGATTTCGAAAAAAACCCAAATGTAGTTTACGCTGAACCAAACTATATTGCACGCATGTGTGTAATACCTAATGATACAAGTTTTTCAAACCAATGGGGGTTACATAATACCGGCCAATATCATTTGATAGATGCTGATATTGACGCTCCTGAAGCATGGGATATTGAAACTGGAGATTCAACTGTTATTATTGGTATCCTTGATACAGGTGTTGATTATGGACATCCTGATCTTGCTGATAATGTGATAAGTGCGGGCTACGACTTTGTTAACAATGATAATGATGCAATGGATGATAATGGACATGGGAGCCATGTTGCCGGAATTGCCGCTGCCGCAACAAATAATACAACTGGCATTGCAGGCGTGGCATGGAATTGCAGAATTTTACCTGTAAAAGTATTGCAAAGCAATGGGTATGGAACATATTCTGATGTAGCAAGTGGTGTAAATTATGCTGCAAATAATGGAGCAAAAGTAATCAACTTAAGTCTTGGAGGTTATGCATCATCATATGTTTTACAAAACGCATTGGAAAACGCTTATACTACATCTGTAATTGTTGCTGCAGCTGGTAATGGAGGTACTTCTGCTCCTTTTTATCCGGCTGCCTGGAGTTTTATAATTGGGGCTGGTGCTTCAGATGTTCTTTACGACCCAATCACACAAACATGGTATGAAGCGAAAGCAGTTTTCTCAAACTATGGAATTAATGCTGATTTATATGCACCAGGGGTTAATATTTTTAGCACTATTCCGCTTTACCATCCTCATACTTACAGTTACACCTCATGGAATGGAACCTCGATGGCCGCCCCTTTTGTTACGGGTGTTGTTGCATTACTTCGGTCTCATTATTCTGATTGGTCTAATGAACTTATTCACGGACAGCTTGTTTATAGTTCAGATGTAATCACAGGAGGGATAAGATTAAATGCCTATAAATCACTAACTGAAATTGCAATTCCACAACTCAATTTATATTCTCATTCAATTACTGATACACTTGCTGGATGTGACCAGGATGGCATAGCTGATGCCGGTGAAACTGTGGAAATGGTATTTGACATACAAAACACCTGGGGACAGGCTTATAATGTAGAAGCTAAATTGAGTTATCATTCACATGAAGATACATGTTTTGTTACTATTATAGATTCTGTTTCAACATTCGGAGGGCTTAGTTCGTATGCTCATGTAAACAATGAATCAAATCCTTTTGTATTCTTTGTTAAAAACAGTGCACCAAATAATACTGATGTTTATTTTGATTATGAAATTACTTGTGATACAGGGCATATTTTTACAGGAACATACTATATTACTACTGAAAGAGGAATTGAGATTGGAGGAATAATTTCATCAAACACTACATTAACAAATGATTATCTTTATATTGTTACAAATAATACTCTTGTAGATACTGGGGTAATATTGACAATCGAACCGGATACCCGATTACAATTTTATAAAGACACTTACTTAAGAATTGACGGAACTCTGATTGCTATTGGAAATGAAGATAGTTTAATCGTATTTTCCTCGAATGAACAAGTTCCTTCACCTGGCGATTGGTATGGAATAAGATATACGAATCCAAGTATAAATGCAGTACTTGATAGTTCAGGTAATTATTTATCTGGTAGTATTTTAAAATACTGTAGAATAGAATATGGAAGAGGTGTTTCTGCTTATCAGGCCTATCCACTCATAGTGAATAATGAATTTATTAAAAATAGCAGCATGTCTGTTTATCCTAATTCTGAAAGCGGAGGTGCATTATTAATAGTTCAGAAAAATTGTGAAGATGGAATTATGAATGTTGAAAATAATTATTTTGATTCAAATTCTGGTGGCATTGGGATTGATGTTCGAATTGACAATACAATAGTTTCAATATATGAAAACGAATTAATTTCCAACGGATCATCTGGAAGAGGTACGATTAATATTTGGGGTGGGACTGCTGAACAAGTAAAAATTGTTAGAAATAAGATAATTTCGGGTACTGGTTATGGTTTTTATCTAAACAATAGCCCATTAATATCATTTAACCAAATAATAGGAAATCATGGTGGAATTTATATATATAGTGGATCACCGATTTTTCGAAATAATAATATAGCACATAATACTCATAATGGGGGTTATCCCGGAAACAACTCCCATGCTGGTAGTGGTGTAAAAACTTTCTCTGGCTGTTCTGCTAACTTCGTTAATAACAATATTATGAGTAATATAGGAGATCCTGCAATATTTGCCGGTAGAGGTTATTATGGTATTATTGATTCAAATAATATTTTCAATGAAGGCACTCCTTTTGACATATATGTAAATACAACATCAACCAACAACTTTGATGCAAAATATAATTATTGGAATACAAGTGACACTCTAATTGTTGAAGATAGAATATGGCATCGTTGGGATGACTTTGATATTGCAGAAGTCTATTATAAACCAATTTTAGATGTTCCAAACACGGCTGCACCTGGCTTTCTCTATCAGATGGAAATTAACCCTCCTTCACCAATCGGTTGTGAAGTAGATACAATTAATCTTACTTTCAGTAAACCAATGGATATTAGTGTCCAACCCATTGTTTCTTTTGGTGTTTGTGAACCTTATACACAACATATTGTTGAAGGTTCCTGGGTGGATAGCACTAACTGGCAGGGAGATTTTACATTTGGTATAATGACCGGAGATGGTATAAATTATCTCAGAGTAACAACAGCTGAGGATTGCGACGGCATGGAAATTCCTAAAGATACGAGGTTTTCTTTTGTTGTAGATGCCACCGGGGCTTCTTCAGTTGGCTTTGTTGCCCAGGCAGGAATAGGCAAGGTTGATTTATCATGGCATACTCAGGATTTATCTAATTTAATGGGCTACAACATGTACCGTTGCAACAATATTACAGATACTACATATTCAGATACTACCCTAATAAATACAGAGATGATCACTGATACAGCTTACTGTGATATGACAGTAATTCCAAACGTAACATATTATTACTTATATAAAGGAATAAGTACAGATTTCATTGAGAGTGATTATTCTGATCCTGCAAGTGCAACCCCATTTAATGCGCCGATCGGAGATGCAAACGGAGACCTGTCGGTGGATGTCCTGGATATTACAACAATAGTGTCCTACATGCTCAACCAAAACCCTCAACCCTTCCTCTTCGATGCAGCAGATGTAAACTATGATAATGATATTAATGTACTGGATATAATAGGGCTGGTGCAGTTGATTAATGGAGGCAAAAGCCTGTCAGTTAAACCATTACCCGAAATAAGTAACGAAAAAGCTTATTACAGCATTAAGGATAATTTGATGCAGTTTGAGAGTGAGGGTAATGTATTGGCTTTGCAATTCAAAATTAGAAACCTGAAACTTGAAACCCGAAACCTCAAACAAGTAAAGATATCCTCTTTATTAGAAGGTTTTGAGTTTGCATATTGTTTAGCTGATGATTATATCATTGGAATACTATACAGCATGACCGGAGAGTTGATCCCTAATGGATTATCTACTTTATTCAGATTTGAAGGCGTTGATTTTGGTGAAATAGAAATCACACAAATATTCGGAGGGGATTTGAGTGGAGATTATGTACCTGTACTTAAAAAAGGTTTAAACTCAGTTGATTTTGCTTCAGATGCTGAATTACAAGCATGTCCAAATCCATTCACATACTTAACACAAATAAACTACATAGTACCAGAAAACGGAATAGTTGAAATTAGAATATTTAATATGAATGGCGCTGTGATTACCCTAATGCAAAACCGTTTCCAGAATGCTGGTAGACATACTATTAACTGGAATGGAACCAACGACAAAGGACAACTACTAAAATCAGGTATTTATCTGATTCAGCTAAGAATCAAATCAGTTTCAGGTAATAGTTACAATAAAGAAATTAAGGTTGTTTTAACAAAATAATTTGATATAAAAATGTTTTTAGAATATAGTATGCTAACTCGTTTTGTCATTCTGAGCGCTAGCGAAGAATCTCTACATGGGATTATTTACAAAATATGGAGATTCTTCACTGCGTTCAGAATGACAACAAGAATTCTAAAGTAACAACATGACAAATATTAAAATGAAAAATAATAGCAATTTGAAAATAACAATACCATGAAAACACTAACCTTCATATTTACACTAATTCTGTTGGGAACAGGAGTTCTTGTTGCCCAATCCAACTTTCACAACATACATTATCTTGATCCTTATAACCCTGAATATGTGAAAGGGGAGGTGTTGGTTAAGTTTAAGGATGAGGTTGAGGTTGAGAGCTCATTTAAAAGCGGTATTGCTAAAACGGGAATTTCTTCTGTGGATGCAATACTGGAGCCTTACCAAGCAGAGGGATTTACAAAAGTGTTTAAAGAAACCCGTGAGCAGCGACAAAGAAGAACAACAAGAACAATACGTGATTTCAAGGGGAATGAAATAGAAGTACCTGCATTATTCAATATTTACAAACTAAAATTTGATACTATTTGGGATGCAAAACAGATTATTGAAGAACTACAAAAAGATGAAAACGTAGAATTCGTTGAGTTCAATTATCTAGCTTACACTACTGAGGTGTTGGAAAGCAGTATCGGTTTGGAAAACCCATCACCACCTAATCCTGTACTCAATACTCAAAACCGTATCATCACCCCTGATGATCCTTTGTATAACCAACAAGCGGGATTAATCACAACTCAGATCAATCATGTATGGGACACTATAACAGGTGACTCAACTCAGATTATTGCAATACTTGATACCGGTGTAGATTGGTTGCATCCTGATCTCTCTGAGAATATTTGGGATAACACTAATGAAATTGCAGGCAATGGTCTTGATGATGACACTAACGGAAAAATAGATGATATCCGAGGCTGGGATTTTATTAACAATGACAACAACCCAATGGATGATAACAGCCATGGTACTCATGTTGCAGGCATTGCAGCGGCAAGAGGGAATAACGGAATTGGCATTGCAGGTGTTAACTGGTACGCAAAGATTATTCCGATTAAAGTATTTAAAAGTGATGGCATTGGAAATGCAGCAACAATATCACAGGGGATTAGTTATGCTTCAGAAAATGGAGCCACTGTTCTAAATATGAGTTTTGGTAGTTATGGCAGATCCATGACCATGGAAACAGCCCTGCAAAATGCTTATATAACGGCAGACTTGGTTGCCAGTGCGGGAAATTCTCAATTAAGCATTTATTCAATTGATCCTTTTGATCCCTCCACTCATTACCCAGCTGCTTTGTCCTATGTTTTAGGTATTGAGGCTATGGCAGATTTTTCAAATTATGACCCCGATGGACCAATAATATCCACTTTTCCTGAAGATTTCAATTATGAATTAACAGCACCCGGCTCTGGTGTTATAAGTACTGCGCCAAATGGAACGTATGTATCAATGAGTGGAACTTCAATGTCAGCACCTTTAGTTTCCGGTGCAATTTCGCTTTACCGAGCCCAATTCCCATCTGCATCGAAAGAAAAATTATGGGGTGATTTTATTCATACTTCTTCGAATTGCATAATGGTTTTCGATGCTTTTTATCCAACTAATATGTTTCCAAGTTTTGATATGACCGATTATGCCATTGAAGATACATTAACAGGAAATGATCAGGATGGACAGGCAGATGCGGGCGAACTTATCCAGATATATACAACCATCAGAAATACATGGGGATATGCAGACAGTGTTTATGCATTATTATCCCATAGTATCTATGGTGACACAAGTGATGTAAACTTAGTTCATGACTCAGTATTTTTTGGTAGCCTGAGCACTTATGGATCACTGACGAATTTATTCGAACCTTTTTTAATCCGCATTGATTCAAATTGTTTTAATAACAGAAATATTACCATGAATGTAACAATGAGAAATGTGGGAGATACAGTTTCTTATACTCAGGAAATAGATTTTGTAATTTATAATGGCGAGGAGTTATCAGGAATTTTAACCAGTGACACAACGCTAACGCCTGACAAACTTTGGCTCATTAACAATAGTTTAAGAGTAAGCACTGGTGTAACACTTACAATTCTTCCGGGTACACATTTAGAAATTAATGCTCAAATAGATAATAGAGGGACTATCAATGCTGCCGGAACACTTGATAGTATTATTGTAATTAAAGGTGCATTAAATGGAAATGGTATTTTTAAATACATTGATTTTGATTTAAATGGGGAAGCTATGTCTGTTAATTCAAACATTGAGCGGTGTAATATAATAAATGGAGGCCGAATAGAGGCAAATAAAATATCATATAGCACTTTGAGAAATTGTGGAATTATTTGGGTTAATTATCTTTCATTTGGCAATACAGATTCTATTGTTTCTACAAGTGTTTATAATTCTTGCGCAGATGAACTAGGAGGAGGTTTTTTTGATCAATGTCTTTTTGATAATATTGTGTGTGGTAATGGTTCAGGGGTATTCACCAATTGTGTGTTCAACGATTTTACTAATATTTATGTTTATCTTTATCCAAATTCCCCCAATTTATGGTCCCCTAATTTTTTAATACAGTCAAATTATGATCTCCATCAAAAGAACAGTTTTTTAAATAATAACCAAGAATTCTATTTTGTAAAAACCTCAGGTTCTAGCAACTATCAAGATTTCTCAAATCATTATTGGGGAACAACCGATAGTGCTAAAATTACATCAAAGTATTATGATTTTTGGGATGATGCTACAATTCCTAAATTAGTTGTTAACCCAATATTGACAATGCCAT
>Ga0307991_1001534_pt1 | contig 16081 bp, 13 predicted proteins | sample EllFjometagen131_FD_203146 | JGI IMG/M metagenome (GOLD analysis project Ga0307991, IMG submission 203146) | Marine microbial communities from Ellis Fjord, Antarctic Ocean - #131 | ecosystem: Environmental > Aquatic > Marine > Unclassified | place: Southern Ocean | collected 2014-10-08
ACTTTTTCATAGTGACAAAACTTGTTTTGTATTAACTTCCTGTCAAATTATTTATGTCATATTTATGATACTGTCATATAATATCATAATTTGTCATAATTTGTCATAATTTGTCATAACTTTTCCGGCATAGCCATTTCTATAACACCCATAAAAGCTATTGAGTTAAGATGATGTACTCATCAGATTGACTTAAGAGCGTGCCAAACCCCTAAAATCTTCAATTATAACAAGTTATGATATTCAGCACCCAACTAAGTCAGGACTTTTGAACGGTACTCCGGATAAGAGTAATGGACGGCAGTTTAAATTACCCAACCCCTGCCGAATCCCAGAAGTCCTGCCCTGAATACAGTTCAGAACTCCTGAATCCTTACTCTATACAAATCATGAATCGTGTACCCAGCTAATTGGACATGCACCGCCGGAGTAATCTCAGTCCATCCTTCCCGAAGTGAAGCTAATCCCCATAAAAGCTATTGAGTTAAGACGATGTTTGCATTAGTTATACTTAAGACCATGTAAAACCCCTAATATCCTCATTTATAACAATTTATGATATTCAGCACCCACCTAAGTCAGGACTTTTGAACGGTACTCCGGATAAGAGTCATGGGCGGCAGTTTAAATTACCCAACCCCTGCCGAATCCCAGAAGTCCTGCCCTGAATACAGTTCAGAACTCCTGAATCCTTACTCTATACAAATCATGAATCGTGTACCCAGCTAATTGGACGTGCACCGCCGGAGTAATCTCAGGTGGGGCGAGCACACGACAATTCCGACCCAGAAACTGCCGTCATTTGCGCCCCACTTCCGGAGTACCGCCAGCGGTGCACATCTGACTGATTCCCACCCTTCTGGCACCCTTTAGGAGACCTTTTGGAGACCTTTAGGAGAGGCAAGTTTGATCAACATAACACAATAATGTCATGACGTTCAACTTTACATCCCCTAGGAGTCTCTCAAGAGTCTCCAACTTGTTACCTGAAGACTGGTTGAGTATTATATAATGATGCTTTTGGAGTACATCGAAAGTGTCGATGTGTCGAACCGGCAGGCGAGAATGTTTTTATAATTAGCCACCATCCTCCGCATAAAGCTACGGCACCAGACTCTGTTCCTCCGTCTCGACAAGCGGCAGGCGGATTAGCACCAGCCTTCAATAAAATTACGGCTCGGCAAGCGGGATAATGTAATGTAAGATTTTTTTAACCACGAAAATCACGAAATTACGCGAAAAATGTAATAATATCTATTGCTACACTTTTTATCAATCACTTAGAATGACTATATCGGTTTACGGGAATATCTTTACCTCGTAGAGGTTAACTAATTGTAGTAAAATAATATGCTCCCCTCAAATCTTTACGTTGTAGGAGTTATCTGGTTTATGGACATTTAATTTTGTTAATCTGGGTGGAATCTTCATGCGGCTGGTGCCGCACACAGTGACATTTTCACTGTACTCCAAAAAGTCGATGTGTCGAACCGGCAGGCGAGAAAAAGGATGGCAACGGGGAATTTATATCACGGGTTATTAATTTACTGGGAATTTGATATTTATAGGGAGAACAGTTACATTTATTTTACTGTTTCAAAATAAATTTACTTGCCAAAGAAATAGTAAATTCAATCATTTATAGTTTTAGTCACGTCCCGCACAGAAATCAACCTCAAGTCAATCTACCGAGTACGGTATCTTAACTCGATATTGATTTCGAACCACGGATCACTCTCCACCAATCCCAATTTCACCATTGCGAAGGTCAAGACCAATCCCAATTCCACCATTGCGAAGGTCAAGACCATTCGCAAGGTAAAATTCCCACTCTTCTGGTACGCTTCGGGACACCTTTAGGCTGCCAGAAGGCTACGGGTGGATTCTCAATGTTGATCTGGTATGGCAGTTAATATTTAGTTTTTGCTGGACAATAAATAACGAGGCAGGAGTGTAACACTACTTGCTTAAAAGGGGTGATAGTGATGAAAAATGAGAGATCAATAGGCATTATCGCAAATGGTGAGAAACCGGAATTGAGTGTATTGATGAAAGCACTTACCGGCGTGGGAATGGTGATAGCTGCTGATGGGGGCAGTAATCATTGCAGGAAGCTGGGAATAATCCCTGATGTGATAATCGGAGATCTGGATTCTACTCCAAATGGGATCAGTGAGATATTTCCTAATAGTGAGATAATTCACATCATGGATCAGGAAACCAATGATATGGAGAAAGCAATTGAATATGCTTCAACCTATAAACCAATGAGGATGAATATATTATCTGCTCTGGGCAAAAGAACTGATCATATACTGGCAAATATCATGCTGTTTTATCATATCAACCATAATGAGAGATTAAAGGATACAGAGATACATATTTATGATAATTCAGGTGAAATGAGATTTCTCTCACCGGGAAGCCATATAATTCGTAATAAACAGGGCAGGACAGTATCTTTTTTTAGTTTTGGCACTATCAGTAACTTGACATTAAAGGGGTTCAGGTATAATTTAGATAACCATGAAAGTAAGGGATATTTTAGCGGATTAAGCAATGTATATGAATCAGATGAGTGTGTGGTAGAATTCAATGGCAGTCGCTTGATCTGTTATGAATGCTATGAAGCGGAAGGAGATATTGATGAATAAAGATGAATACCGTTTATTACCTGGTGTAGATATAGTATTGCAGAATAAGGCTTGCGAATGTATAATAGCCAGATATGGACTTGAAAGAGTCACAGATATAGTTCGAAAGCTGATAGAGAGATCGCGATTAGAGATAGGCAAGGGGGCAAAAGCGATGAGTATTGAAGAAATAACCACAGAATGTGAGGAAATGCTCCTGGAAAAAACTCAAAGCAGTTTACGCCCAGTGATCAATGGAAGTGGGATCGTGCTTCATACCAATCTGGGCAGAGCACCTCTGGGAGAAAAGATAATAAGTGATTTGCAGGAAACGCTTACTGGTTACTGTAATGTGGAATTTGATCTGCATACAGGCAGGCGGGGGAAGCGGGAAGACCACGTTCGAAGTCTCCTTCAGGAGATCACTGGCGCAGAAGATGCAGTGGTGGTTAATAATAACGCAGCAGCAGTGCTGCTGATCCTGAAAACCATGGCTGAAGGTAAGGAAGTGATAATTTCACGGGGAGAACTAATAGAAATAGGCGGTTCTTTCAGGATACCTGATATAATGGCAGCCTCGGGGGCTATGATGGTGGAAGTAGGCTGCACTAACAGGACAAAATTAAGTGACTATGAGAAGGCAATAACTCTTGATACAGGATTGATATTCAAGGCACATAAATCAAATTATTATATTGGCGGATTCAGCGAAGAAGTAGAGCTTGATGAACTGGTAGCACTTGCTCATGATAATGATCTGATGATGGTATATGATATAGGGAGTGGATTATTGTGCAAGCCAGAGCAGCTTGACCTGGCAAATGAGCCGGATGTGAGGTCTGCTATCCAGAGCGGGGTTGATCTGTTGTGCTTTAGCGGAGATAAATTACTGGGAGGACCTCAGGCAGGAATAATTACCGGCAAGACAGAATACATTCAGCAGATAGCCAAAGCGCCGATGATGAGAACTTTGCGAGTGGGGAAGATGACAATATCTGCATTGATCAGTGTGATGCTTGCCTATTTGAATGACGAGAAGTTACTTTCAGATATTCCGATTTTCCAGATGTTGAATAGAAAATTAAGCGAGAAGCAAGTTCTGGCAGAGATGTTGATGGATTATATCCAGGAAGCAGGGATGAGCGCAAAGATAATAAGTAGTATCGGCAGATGCGGTGGCGGCACTATGCCGGAGATGAAAATAGAAAGCGTAGCTGTTCAGATAATATTTGACAAGCCTGAAAAAGCAGAACTTGTTCATCAGCAGTTACTGATGGGGGAGAAGCCCGTTTTAGGAATATTACGTGAGGGTGATCTATTATTTGATCTCACCTGCTTGTTGGAAACAGAACTTACTGTGATAGCAGAACAGCTTGCCATCGCAATTAAAAACATATAAACATATAAATGCAGCTTTCTGATCTGATAACTACATATTCCCAGGCAATGCTTTCTCAATATGGTGAGAAAATATTCCGGGTTGGCGTTAGCACGGGGATTACCTGTCCTCATCGTTTAGCAGGAGGGTGCCTGTTTTGCAATCCTCAAACCTTTAGAGGTGCCTATCAGCAGGAAAATCTAAGTATTGAAGAACAACTGGAAAAAGGGATAGAGATACTCAAGCACAATAGTAAAGCAAAATCCTATATTGCTTATTTTCAGGATGAAACATCTTCAGCGGGAGAATTGAATTATTTGCAGGATATATTCACCAGAGCGATAAATTATCCTGGTATCAGGGGGCTCACCATCTCTACACGTCCAGATTATGTGAATGAGGAAATATGTGAGTTACTGGGTTCCTTTAATAAACCTGTGAGTATTGAGATTGGGATGCAGAGTATTCATGAAAAAAGTCTGAAATATTTAGAGAGGGGACATAGTCATCAAGATACGATACAAGCAATCGAAGTCTGCAGGAAGTGGGATATAAAAACCGGGGTTCATCTGATCATGGGTATTCCGGGAGAGAGCATGCAGGATATGATAGATACAATTTTGTGGATATCAGATAATCAAGGAATCCAGGAGATCAAACTTCATAATCTGGTGATCTATTCCGGGACAAGACTGGGAGAATTGTGGGAAAATGGTGAAGCAAAGCAGATGCCGATAGATGAGTATATTGAGATATTGAGTGAATTAATACCGTGGGTGAAAAAGGATATCGTGATCAGCAGACTATTTACGAGCAATATTCTGCACAATGATCTGGCAGTGGAACCCATGCCGGGAAATAAAACGAAATGGATGAACCAGCTAAGACTTAAACTGATCAAGAAAGGCTACAGGCAGGGAAGTAGATTTAGAGAGGGTAAAAGTACAGAAATTGATACAACTAAAACCTTGCGAATGGTTGAAAACCTTCGCAATGGTTGACCGATCTGAATAGGGAATATACATTGCTAATTGGTTTGTTTATTAAGATTAATAAGTTTCTGATCACTGTTCGACCATTGCGAAGGTGCAGGCACCATTCGTAAGGTCTTGGATGGGGAATAATGTCTTGAGCGAAATAGTAATTGACGAATTTGACAGTCTTTGAGATTAATAAATCAGAGGAATAATATGGTAAAGAGTAATTTGATAATCCTGTTAATAGCAGTATCTGGAATTCTCCTGATCTCATGTACAAATCAAGTACCTCAATTTAAAGGTGAAAGAGCCTTCCAAATTCTGAAGGATCAATGTGACTTGGGAGCAAGAGTTCCCGGATCAGAAGAAATAGAGCTTTGCAGGGATTATATCATAGATAAGTTGCAGAAGTATGGGGCAGAGGTAAAGCAGCAGAAATTTTCTATCGAATATGAAGGGGAAGAAATAGCGGGAGTTAATATCACTGGCAGTTTTTATCCAAGATTAAGTCGTAGAATACTTCTGGGAGCACATTATGACACGAGACCGTGGGCAGATAAAGATGCTGATGAATCAAATCATACAAAACCCGTTCTGGGAGCTAATGATGGAGCATCAGGGGTAGCAGTACTGCTTGAAATGGGCAGGATATTGTCAGGGGAAATGCCGGAAGAATATGGTGTTGATCTGGTGTTTTTTGATCTGGAAGATATGGGTACTTATACAGAAGATGGGGGATGGTGTCTGGGTTCACAATACTTTGCTGAGCACTGGGAGGGTGACAAACCGGAGAAATCTATTGTAATTGATATGATAGGAGACAAGGATTTGAGGATACCCATAGAATATCATTCATATCATAATAGTCCGCTTCTGGTGAGAGAAGTATGGGATATAGCCTGGCAGCTGGGGATCACGGAATTTGATAACAGGATAGATAATGCAATAAATGATGATCATTATTCTTTGATCAAAGCTGGATTTGAGGCTATTGATATTATAGATTTTAAATATGAATCATGGCATACTGTACATGATACACCGGATAAATGTTCTGCAGCATCCCTTCAGAAAGTTGGGCAGGTAATGGTAAATCTGATTTACCAGAAATAAGATGTTCAGACCTCAGGATTATTTCACTGTAAATGAACGCAAAATACTCACTTTTGTGTTGATAATGCTGTTCCTCGGTTTGGGGATCAAATACTTGCAATTGATTGCTGATGATGATGTATTTGAGGGAGTACTTAATGAAGTAAGTGATAATCTTACTTCCGTAGATATTCGAACAGCAGGTTCAGAGGAACTGCAGACATTACCGCGAATAGGTCCCAAAATGGCAGAACGAATTCTTTCCTATCGAGCGGAGTATGGATTTACAAATGTGGATGATCTTATTAAAGTGAAAGGCATTGGTAGTGTGACACTGGAAAGGTTACGACCTTTTTTGGTAAAATTTGGTGAATTAGCAGCACCAGTAGAGATAGTGCAATCTGCAGAAGAAGATTCATTAATAGATATAAACACAGCTAATCTGGAAGATTTGATCAGTTTACCAGGTATTGGACCAGTAAAAGGACAACGAATTATTGACAGAAGAAACGAGATCGGAAAGTTTAACAATGCGCGAGAACTTATAGAAGTGAAAGGAATTGGCGATAAAACGCTGGCAAAAATTTTGCCCTATATTAAATGCGAGAGGTAGAAATGGATACAAAACCGACAGATACACTTGCGAAATTATATGTTTCTCAAGAGAAGTATGATTATGCACTGGCAATATATCTTTATTTACAGGCAAAGGAAGGGAATGATTATCAGGAACAGATCACTGAAGCAGTAAGTGAGATATGCAAATCCCGATGGGGTGAATATGATAAAAAAGTGAAAAAGATATTCACAAAAGAAGAGGCTGCTGCTTTCCATATTATACCGGAGGATCTGCGGGTAGCAACTATAGAGACATTGAATGATATTGAAAATGATTTTGAGGGTAAAATCTCAGAAATGGAAGAAAGGTCTGAAGTTACTCCTGAGCCAGTTCCAGAGCTTGATGAAATCGAAGAAAAACCAGAAGTTGCTCCTGAGCCAGAAAAAGAGGAAACTCATTCATCTGACTTGTCTGTAGCTGATATAGAAGAAGCCAGCCTTAAAGAAGATTTTCCTGAAATAGATGTGGAGGAAGAAGATATTGCCGATGAAGAAATTGAATTTCCAACTTTGGGAGATGAAGTATATGTAGAGCCGGAAATTGAAGTACCTGAACCTGAGAAGAAAGAATTTAATGATAGTGAAGATCTTGTTCCGGGATTAGATGATTTCACCAGTAACTACAAAAAGGATGTTAAGAAGGGTTTGATCGAAGAAACTACAATATCTGATGATGAGAATGTAGAAAAGAAACTGCAGGATGATATAGATCAGAAACTCTTTAATATCCTTAGAATCATGCGGGGAATGAGTGTTGAGGAATTACGCAGATTATTGAAGCCGAAACTGCAAGATGGCAAAAAGCTGGAAGAATTAACGTTAGCTGACCTGGAAGAACTTATCGATTAGATCTGGCACAAAGCAATAAAGGGAATAGTTTGAGAATAATAGCAGGGAAATATAAGAGACGGACACTACGCAGTGTTCCTGGTAATACAGCCAGACCAACTACAGATTTTATGAAGGAAACCATTTTTAATACCATACCAGATTGTGAAGGAGTGGATTTTCTTGATCTATATTCAGGCAGTGGATCAATAGGACTGGAAGCAATCAGTAGAGGAGCCAGAAGTGTAGTAATGGTGGAATTTGCTCATAAATCCATTTCGACCATCATCAGCAATATAGATACTTTGGGATGCAAGGAGCAATGCCGTCTGGTCAGAAAAAAGGTAATCCCTTTTGTAAAGAAATGTGAAGACCAATTTGACTTCATATTTTTAGATCCACCCTATAATAAAAAACTGGTTAATAGCACTTTAGCTGAGATATTTGAAGCAAATCTGCTACGTGAAAATGGGATCATTATAGCAGAACATTCTCCCAGTGAATCCTTGGAAGAAAGATGGGCAAGTCATGTTATTCAAATAAAAAAGACCCGGCAAAGCCAGGTCTCGATATTATCTCTTAATAAGGATCAATAATCAATCTATAAAATTTCTCTATTCCCCAGATATGGTCGTAATACTTCTGGAATGGTTATTGAGCCATCTTCATTTTGCCAGGTTTCTATCAAAGCAATAAAACTCCTTGGTGTTGCCAGTCCTGAACCGTTTAAAGTATGAAGGTATTTAACCTTTCCATCATTATCTCTAAATCTTATGTTTGCTCTGCGTGCTTGAAAATCAAGGAAATTAGATACTGAAGAAACTTCCAGATATTTACCTGTTCCGGGAGCCCACACTTCCAGATCAAATGTTTTTGCGGAAGCAAAACTGAGATCACCAGTTGCCAGAACGACTACCCGATAGTGCAATCCCAGAGCTTGAAGAATATCTTCTGCATCGTGAACCATCTCATCAAGTACATCAAATGAAGTCTCGGGCTGAACAAAACGCACCATTTCTACTTTATTGAACTGATGAACCCTTTGCAAACCCCTGTTATCTTTTCCATAAGACCCAGCTTCGCGACGGAAACAAGGACTGTATGATACGAATTTTCTTGGTAGCATTGAATATGCTAAAATCTCACCAGCATAAAAATTAGTTACTGACACTTCTGAGGTGGGGATCAGGAACATATCATCCTGGTCAATATGATACATATCATTTTCCAGTTTTGGTAATTGACCTGTTCCTGTCATCGTTTCACGATTAACTATAAAAGGTGCGGATAATTCTTCATATCCATGTTTGTTAATGTGAAAATCAAGAAAGAAATTAATCAAAGCTCTTTCTAAGGCAGCACCTTGTCCTGTATAGGCAATAAATCCACTACCAGACATTTTGGCAGCTCTTTTTAGATCAAATAGGTTATTGATCTCAGCCAGTTCCACCTGATCGAGAGGTTCGAATTCGAATTTCTTGGGTTCACCCCATTGCTTTACCAGCAGGTTATTTTCTTCTCCACCCAATGGAACGCCTTCAGCAGGGATATTGGGTACGGTGAGTAGAAGGTTGTCCAGCTCGTTTCCGCTTTCAGAAAGTTTTGTTGAAATGTTTTTTAGCTCATCAGCAAGGGATTTCATTCTTTGCATTACTTCACTTACGTCTTTTCCTGCCTTCTTTAATTTAGGTATCTCACTGCTGGTCTTTTTTTGGTCTGATCTGAGATTATCAAAGTCATATTGCAGTTTTCGTCTCAATTCATCAATTTCAAGAATGCGATCTATGTCAGCTTTCTCTTTTTTATTTTTAACTGCTTCCTTAAGTATTTCAGGATTGTTGCGGATATATTTGATGTCTATCACTGATATCTCCTTCTAATTTAAATTTTCAAGGCAATATTTAGCATTTCGATATAACTGTCAATATCGAGGGAAGCACCACCAATCAAACCACCATTAATGTCTGGTTGTGCCATAAGTTCAGCAAGGTTAGATGGTTTTACGCTTCCTCCATATAATATTGGAAGGTTTTCTGCTGTTTGTTTATCATATTTTTCTGCTATCCAATTTCTGATCATATTATGAATTTCCTGAGCTTGCTGTGGAGATGCTGTTCTTCCAGTGCCAATTGCCCAAACTGGTTCGTAAGCAATACAGAGATCATCATCGATCTCAATACCTTCGAGGCAGTTTTCTAATTGCTTTTGAACCACTTCATGTGCTTTTCCTGCTTCTCTTTCAGCTAATGATTCCCCCACACATAAGATGGGTTTTATAAAGAAATTCCTGAGTTTCTTGATTTTTTTATTCAGGAGCGCATTGTCTTCCTTGAAATACTGGCGTCTTTCTGAATGCCCCACAAGACAAAATTCCACATTCATCGATGATAGCATATCTCCAGAAATCTCACCAGTATATGCTCCATTATCATGCTCAGAAACATTTTGTGCTCCAATACTTAATGAGGTTTCTTCAGCCGTATCTGTAGCAAGCTCAAGATAGGTGAAAGGTGGGAATATAAGGGCTTCGACGTTTTTTGATCTATTGCTATTCAGATAATCTGCCAACTGGGAAAAAAAATCATCGGCAGCCTGGAAAGTCATATTCATCTTCCAGTTTCCAGCTATATAAATTTTATCCATGATAAACTCCTTTTTTATAATTTATCCAATTTAGGACAGAATTTGTGGTAATATAAGATTGGCAAGAAGAAAAGAGAATATTACTTCTTTTCACCGCATAAGTATTTCTTATATGTTCTCGAATTGAAGGCTTTTTCCAAATCACTAATATCTTCAGCCCAGAAATAGAGCTTAAATCCTTTCTTAGTGATCAAGTCATCTTCTCTTGATGCCATAGGACTAAAAAAGAGAATAAACTGATGAAGTTTATCGTTTTGAGAAAAGAAATTAGCCGAAGAGTTTACCCTTGATTTATGCCATGTTTTAGCCTTTTTGAAGCGACTTTCAGTAATTGGCAGTTTCCCCAATTCCATATCATATTCTTCTCCCCATTCAATAGCCTGTCTTTGTTTGCGTACAAATCTTCTTATCATATTAAACATTGTTTTACGGTATTCTTCGGTTATTGTGATTTCAGTAGGATATTTATCATAAGAAATTGCCATATAAACGCGATCTTCTACTTCATCATAAGCTATATTAACTTTGATCTCAACCAGGTCATTAATGAATTGATTCCATTCATATGCTTTGAAGCTGGCAATTGGTGTATCTGCCATAAGTAGAATTCCCATCATTAATAAAATATATATAATAAGTATCTTTTTCATTTTTACTCCCATCTTATATTGAAGATAATTTAATTAAGAAATATATTTTGGCAATAAAAAAAAGCCGGTCTAGATAGATCGGCTAAAATTTACTGGTTCAATAGACACTTATTGAGAGTCTATTGATTCAACATACCCCTTAGCAATAGAGCCATAAGTAGGATTATTTTGTATCGCTGCAAAATCCTTTCTGGCATCTATCATGTTTCCCTTATCGAAATTGATCATTGCCCGATAATATAATGCGTCAGCTCCATCAGGCTTGTTTTTTAAATATAAGGAAATATTACTAAGGGATTTATCATACATCTTCAAATCATAATATCTGCTTATCAATAGTAATGAGATTTGATTATCATATCGCAATTCATTAGATTTCTCATAATATTCCAAAGCATTGTTTAATTCACCGAGATCCTCGTAGAGTTTACCAAGGTTTTTATAGGTTTTTATTTTAGTAGCAGTAGCAGGATCAGTATCAAGGAAATCTTTATATGCCTGGATGGCAGCTTCGTTTCTGCCTAAAGTAAGATTTATTATAGCAATATCTTTGATAGTGTTTGAGTCCTGTCTCTGATCATAAGAGAGATAATACCATTTAAGAGCATTTTCCCAATCCTCACGATCTTTATAGATTGATGCAATTGATTTACTGTTTTTATAACTTGGCTTTACAGAGTCAATATAGCTATAAGTTTCGATTGCATCATCAAATCTCTTAAGTTTCTTTTGAAGAATAGCTTTTTGAGAATAATATTTCATATTTTCAGGATCAAGTTTGATCATTTCGCCCAGGATACGGAGAGCGTTGTCAAAATCAGAAGATTTCACATAGCTATCAAATGCTATTGCCAGCGAATGAGAGATCAAAACTGGATCATTGGGAACCTGATCTTCTGCTACTGCCTGCTGGAACATACTAATTGCTTCTTCACATGCTTGAGCGGATTCAGTATAATTCTCTGCTCCCCATAGATCTTCTGCTTCCACAACTTTTTCTCTCGCTAATCTCTCGGTAGATTTTTCTGACCACAGGCAGGCTGTTAATGCGAGAAGTATCACTAATACCAGATAAAAAGCTTTTCTATTCATATAAAACCTCCAATATTATATTTATTTTTACCAATTACAGAGCTATGGCGTAATTGTCAACATTTTGATTATAATCTCAATAACGCATCTCTCGAGACTGATCAATCTTTATGATTGATTTATTCCTTTTTAGGGAATTTATCAATTTAACAAAATTGACCAAAATCTGATGAATATGTTCATTTTTTCTGACCAAAATTACTATTTCTTTTAGTTTTAAATTACTTATATTGAACAGTCTCAAAAAAAAAGAAAGAGAGCAATTTATAGAAGAAAATTGCTCTCTAAAAATAATAATTCAATTTATTATGGATTAAATATTTCTGTAGTGAAGTTCCAGGTTTCACTGGTAGAAGTCATTTCTCCATCATGAGCAGTTATCTTCCAGTAATATTTTGTATTGTAACTCAGGGTTCCAAGTTCCCAGTTCTCATCTGTGATGCCTAAAGCAATTACGTGGTCTTCTGTCAAATCTTCCGTGATCCCAAAATATACTTTATACATCAGGTCATCTCCATCAGGATCGCTGCAACTCCATCTTAGCATGGCATAAATACTTTCACCCACTGCTCTATCTTCAGGCCAGGGCATTTCAGGTACATTAGGAGGATTGTTCGGGTCACCAGTTGTGATTTCCCAGATAGGACCATGAGAATAATTATTACCATCCCAGACATCTACCCGCCAGTAATATGTTGTTAATGCTGCCAAAGAATCTGGATAATAAGTCATCGAACTATAACCTTGCACTACAAGTTGAGGATTGGTTTCTGTACCCAGATAAATATCATAAACTAAATCATCGTCTTCGGGATCAGAGCAGTTCCATGACAGTCGAGAGTTGGTTGACACTCCTGAGGTACCTGTATATGGATATGGGTTGTGAGGTATTGCTGGCGGGTAATTATAATATCGTGTTTCAAAGCTCCAGGTTGGTCCTTCTGATGTCATACCAGCACTTTTGGCAATAATTTTCCAGTAATAGACTGTATGATAATCAAGGTTATGAACCTGATATTGCATTTGAGTCAGGTTTGCTGCAAAAACTTCTGGATTTTCATCTTTGCTAAGGCAAAAATCAAAAGTGACATCATCTCCATTTATGTCATAACTATACCAGCGGCAAAGTTGATCAATTTCCAAGTCAAATATGCTATCTGCTGGAACTGGGTTAGCTGGTATTGTTGGTGGCATGTTTTCTTCCACAGTATTAAATCGCCATTGGGCTCCAGAAGTGATTTCTTTTCCATCATTGGCTTTTACTTTCCAGTAATAGCGCTGTGAATAATCCAGAGTATCCAAAGTGAAATATGTTTCACTAATACCACTGGCAACAACATTTAAAGCTTCGGTTCTGCCAAGATAGACAGTATATGTAAGGGGATCACCATCCTGGTCATCACAGCTCCAGCTAAGTTCGGTTACATTTCCAATGCTGGTAGCTCCATCTGCTGGGAAGGGAAATTGAGGAACATCAGGGGCAGAATTACCATTAGGGTTGCTACTGTCACAGGCACTGAAAAATAATGCAACCATTATTACAATTAGAAATAATAAAACTCTTTTCATTAAATTCTCCTAATTTTATTTTATTCTGAAAACATATTAAGCATTATTTATGCCAAAATCACTCATTTTATTCTTTTTTATGGAAATTCATTTATTATTCTACTTTATTACCCTTGTATAGAGCTTTTTACCTGACTTAGAGCCGAAAATACCAATCCCCCCGATGATACCTCCCTGAGTATATCCATCGCTTTTATATAAATATTTTAGATAGTTATTGTCAATAGAATAGACGCTTACTTCTGTTTTCCCATAAAATAGTAAACTTGATTGATAACTGTTAAAATCAACCATCAGATTATCAGGTTGATACATGTAATAACCCATATTACGGCGAGGATATTGGCGCACATCACCCATATATTCCTGAGCATCTTCCGGAAAATAATTATCAGATGGGGGATAAGTATATTCTGCTTCCCAATATTCTTCCAGGCAATAAAATTCTGTTAGAAGATTAAACTCCTCATTATTCCGGGTTCTTATCTGAATAGGATGGATGGAATTTGCTTCTTCAAGTTTCAACTCTGACCATTGATCATCGGCTGGATAATCATTCCAGGCAGGTATTCCACTTACAAGGCTGTCTCCATAAACTGATATTTCACTGGGTACTGCAGTTTCCCCATAAATCTGAGTATCATTATAATTCACCTCTATTCTATATTTTGAACCGGCATTTATCGGTAATTGCCCATCCTGATCTATGTAGCCATCAGCTGATGCATTCCATTGCAGATTAACGCTTTGGGTGATCTGGTCATCGGTAATCTCATAAAGGTTGATTGCAGCATCTTCTATTGCTATTTCAGAATCTATCATGCCGATATCTTTCGTTTTACCGAATAATATTGGGTGATCAGTATCTACATAATATCCTGCTTCCAGGATACCGCAAAGGTAATAACTTAGTTCACTATACCTTCTGGGAGCTGTATTATCACTACAGGCGATCAGTAAAAATATACTTATCAAAGCCAAGATAATAAATTTCTTCATTTTTCCTCCTACCAGGATATATTAACGCCCAGAAAGGGCATTCTGCCAAACATATATGTATCACGATATTTCAGCGCTATTTCTGAATTATCAGTTTCGGGATACCAGGAACGGGTCCACACATTGTTTCTATCCAAAGCATTTACCATCATAAAGTATGGTTCGATACTCCATTGATCAAATTCCCATTTAAATTTCAGGCTTAAATCAAATCTGGAATAATCTGGAAGTCGCTCATTATCCAGGTAGCCTTCCACGAACTGATAGCCAAATTCATCTTCATATACACCTTCTGGTGTCTGCTGAGGTTGACCTGTTCCATAGGTGTAAACCAGTCCAAGAGTTACTTCACTGCCAAGAATAAACTGACCAGTTTCTCGTGTAAGATAGTAATTCTCCAGTAATTTTAGGCTATGGGTTCTATCATGGGTGGGATAAAAAAATTCAGGCTCTTCTGTCTCCGGGTTATTATTCAGTCCCTCTATTTGGATGCGTGTGCGGCTGTATGAATAGCTGATAAACCCTTCCATTCCGTACCATTGTGAAGCCACCAGCAATTCACCACCCCAGCTGTAACCATCTCCCACATTATATGCATCAGCTAAATAATAGCCGTCATCCCATTCATAAAATACATCTTCATTAATTGCTACCTGATTTCGCAGGTCTTTATAATATCCTTCAACCTGCAAGGACAGATTTTCGCTGAAGCGCATTTGCCAGCCCAGCACATAATGATCAGCTTCTCCCGGTGCCACACTCTTATCAATCGGCATCCACAAGGTCATGGGCCAGTCAGTCCGATTGGCAGTGGTCAAGTACTGATAGTATCTGCCATAGCTGAAGAAAGCACTACTGTTGCCAGGAAGTCTTCGTCGCAGCGAGAATCGTGGTGACAGTCTATAGAAATCTGCAATATCCTTATCAGGATGATATTCACTTTCAGCCTCGCACCAGGTGAAGCGCAATCCGGGTTGTATTGTCCATTTGTCATTTAGTTCCCAACTGTCCTGAATATAACCGCTTGCTTGATAGGAAGGAACTTCCAGCCAGGGATAATGACTGGTATTGATATCAAGATCTGTTGCTGCTCCAAATGTAATATCCAGATATTTGCTTTCAAAACCGAATTCCATTTTGTGAGCTGCATTTGCCTGTAAATGAAAATTACCCTTTAAGGTGATATCATTTATCTGGTTCTCCTGAGTGACAGAAGCATCACCGCCAAAGCTCTGTTTCAGATCAAAGTGAAACCTGCTGTTGGATAGATTAAAATTACCATACATCGTGGAATTGAAGATATGACGCCATTGTCCGGTATAGGTATTATTTCCCCAAATCATATCTATTGCTTCGCCCTCGTTTGAATAAAAATTATCCTCTCCAAAATAAGTGCTGAAAAATACTTTATCATATTTACCCACATCCCAGTTTATCTTCAGATGTCCATCATAAAATCCCATATCAGGGACATTCAGAGGAAATACATCATACATAGTTCTGCGAAAAGATGCCATTATGGAACCCTTTTCTCCCAGAAACGACCAGGGAGCCTGTACAGTAGCTGCAGCACTCATCATACTCAGTCGAAATATTCCTTCC
>Ga0307991_1001535_pt1 | contig 16078 bp, 12 predicted proteins | sample EllFjometagen131_FD_203146 | JGI IMG/M metagenome (GOLD analysis project Ga0307991, IMG submission 203146) | Marine microbial communities from Ellis Fjord, Antarctic Ocean - #131 | ecosystem: Environmental > Aquatic > Marine > Unclassified | place: Southern Ocean | collected 2014-10-08
TTGTAAAATCACTCAATCCCCTTATTACTTTAGCCATAAACTCGCAGCCTTCTTCCATTTCTTTTAAATCTTCATACTCATCACTTTTGGGATCAGTTTTATTCATATACGATCTCATTAAACATAATATTCCCGCCAGCGGATTATTAAGTTCATGAGCAACTCCGGCTCCAAGTTGTCCTATGGCTCTTAGCTTCTCGGACTGAACGAGCATTGACTGCATATCCTTAAGCTTAGTATACGCTTTCTCCAACTCCTGAGCTTTATCCCTTTCCGCTTCTGCCTGAGCAGATTCCACCGCAAGTTCTTTCTCTTTTTCTATCAGCTTTTTCATCTGTCTCATATCGCGTGCTATACAAACTACACCTACCAGATTGCCGTCATTGTCTCTTCTTGTAGAACCTGAAAAATTCATAGGAATTTCTTCACCGGTTTTCATTAAATATGACATTTCATAGTCTCTAATAGATTCTTTATCCAGCAATTGCCTTAAGTCTGAGCCATGAAAAGGGTTTTTATCTTTTCTCTTGCCAAAAATATATGTCACAGGTTTTTCAATAAGTTCAGATTCTTTATATCCAAGAAGATCTAACGTATACTGATTAGCTACAAGAATATTCGCATCGGGCCCAACAAGCACCAATGAATCTGTCATAGTTGAGATAATATCCTCTGCTGCGGTTTCAGGCGTTAACGTAAGAAACTTATATTTTGCCATGCTATATACCATGGCAAACGCCCATATCAAGCCCATGAAAACCGACATATCCGGTAAAAAATCGATACCAATTTTAGGCAGAATCGCGTCATTTATCAGACCAACCACAAAAGGTATTATAGTGCAGTAAAGCAGAATAATACCCTGTTTCTTCTTGATAATGTTTTTTGTTGCCTTTATGAAACCAAAAAGTATAAAAATAGCGGCTAACACACAAAACGTATAATACATAGTGAAACCGTAGAACCACACAGAATCGCTCCATACAGTCTGCCATCCCCATGATACTAATTTAAGATCTTCAATGATCTTTCCTTGCGTTATCTGAACGAAAATAAAAACAAAATAAGGTATCAGAGATAAAAAATAAAATTTCCAAATGTTCTCTTTTTTTATTTTTTCGGTAAATATCAGAGTTATCCATAATATCGATATAGAAAACCCTACCCACCCTATAGAAGCGACATTATTAGAAATAATAGCTGTCGATTTTTGAACATATATATTTTTTACTATCACTTCGTTAAGAGCCCATACAGACATAACGGCAAAAAAGATCGCGATAAATCTGTTCAAAACAGCTTTAAAATTTCGAGTCAGTACATAAAAAAACAAATAGGTGTAAATTAAAAACGCACAGAACTGCATTAAAGATAATCCCTGCAATTCATTCAATAGATAAGCCATTTACCACTCCTCCTTTTTAGAAATCTAAAACTTTAGGAATTTAAAAGGTTAGGTAAAAATCCTGACCTACCGGGATTTTCCAAAGCCCTAAACTCCTTTTTTCTAGGAATTTAGGTTTTTAGGAGTTTAGGTGCACTTCTAAGCTTCTCTACATATCTGAATTTCCAAACACCTAAATTCCTAAAAATTCCTAAAATCCCATATTCCTATATGCCTAAACTACTGGAAACGTAAAATAAAAAGTTGTTCCTTCTCCCGGTTTAGTTTTAACCTTTATTCGGCCTCCGTGTTTATCGATTATAGACTTAACAATAACAAGCCCTAATCCAACGCCTTTTCCATTTTTCTTTGTAGTGAAAAAATGGTCAAAAATTTTTTCACAAGTCCCTTCATCCATGCCACATCCACTATCTTCAAAACTAATCACTACAAACATTCCACCATCTTCTATAATTTTTTTTGTTGTAATTCTAATCACACCTATTGTCCCGATAGCATCTCTAGCATTTGTGATCATATTAAGAACCACCTGTTGTAATTGCCGACGTTCCCCTTTAATTAAAGGCAATCCATTTACAAAGTTTTTTTCAAGCTCGATCCTTCTTTTTTTAAGTTCCGGATTTATCAAAATCAATGTCGAATCTATTATGTCTTGCATATTAATGGCTTCATAACAATCAGAAGTTTCTTTTGTAAAATCACTCAGATCTTTTATGATCTTCGCCATAAATTCACACCCGTCCACCATCTCACTTAAATCTTTATATTCAATACTTTCTTTTTCTTTTTTCTTCATATAGGATCTCATCAAGCATAACATCCCAGCTAGAGGGCTGTTTAATTCATGTGCTATTCCGGCACCAAGTTGCCCCAGAGCTCTTAGTTTTTCAGATTGCACAAGCATCGTCTGAACGTTTTTCAATTCATCATAAGCCTTCCCCAATTCTTCGGTTTTTTCGTGCTCAGCATTTTTTATCGCTGCGGTTTTTGCCAGTTCTTTTTCGTTTTTAACAAACTTCATCATCTGTCTCATATCATGCGCAATTCCTACCGTTCCAAGCGGGTTTCCGTATTGGTCCTTCATTATAGCCCCGGAAAAACTTACCGGAATTTCTTCTCCATTCTTTTTCTTATAAACCATATTCAGATCTTTAATAACTTTTTTTTCAGATCCTTTACCAAAATCCATGCCGATAACTCCTCCGAACTTAACTCCTATTTTTTTTGTTATATCGCCTTCGTTGACATGAGAAAAAATTTTTCCTACAGAATAATTAACTAACTCATTCTCTTCATATCCCAAAAGGTCCATGGTATATTTATTTACTGACAATATTTTAGATTCCGGTGAAATGAGAATGAATGAATCTGCCATTGTTGAGATTATCTCCTCTGAGGCCATTGCCGGAGTTAATACCATGAATTTATACCTTACGATCGCATAAACTAGCCCGAATGCCCACAATATGATAAACAGATCTCCAATATTAGGAATAACTCTTATACCCAATTTTGGCAAAAGAACATCAGTTAGAGATCCTATCAGCAGAGGAAAAATTGTGCTGATAAATATTACTTCAACAGCCTTTTTTTCTAACACCTTTTTTGTATTTTTCCGAAAGTCAAACATTAAATATAAAGAAACCGTCACAAATAAGAAATAGTATAACGCAAATAAATAAAACCATACGGTTCCGGTCCATACTTTTCCCCATCCGTAATACAGTTTTGTCAGCTCCAGAATAAGCCTCCCGGACCATTCAATATAAATGAGAACAAGTGTGGGAATTAATGTGAGAATATAAAATATTTTTGATCGAGCTATCTTCCGTCTGGTAAAAACAACAGTAAACCATAAAAAAAATAATGCGAAGGCTACCCATCCTACGGCAGCTACATGCATAAATCCCGTAGCAATATTTTTCGGTACATGCAAATTGTGTGCAAATATATACCCAAAAGCCCATAAAGCAAAGGAGGCCATAACAGCGGCACACAATCTGTTCACCCAAGAACTTATGTTTTTTCGGAGAATAAAAACACAAAGATACACATACACACAAAAGGCAAAACACTGAATATAAGATAGCATAATTTCACCAGAATATTACGAATCTCTTCTTTTTTTTGAATCTCTCAAGATCTTAACTGCTGTATCCTTAAGTTCATCTGGGCCAAGCGGTTTCCTCAATATTTCTATTTTTCCCCCTGCTTCAAGAAAATCTTCCTTAAACTTTTCTATCTGATCAGGATATCCTGAAACTAACACTACTTCTGTTTCTGGACTTATTCTTTTCATTTCTTTGCATAATTCCGTACCATTCATCTCCGGCATCATTAGATCTGTAAAAACTAGATCCAATTTTACCGTTTTAGCAATATCTATAGCTTCTTTCCCTGTCACCGCGCCATACACATCATAGCCAGCTTCCTGCAACTCTCTGACAAAACCTCTTAGCGCCAACCGAGAATCATCTACTATAAGTATTTTTCCCCTTTCCAATGAAATATATTCGTCTGACATTCTTCCTCCTCTTCCTAAAAATACAGATATTTAAGAATATAGGATTTTAGGTTAACTCCAAACTCTGCATCTTTCTCCTTCGAAATTCCTATATTCTTACAGCCTTAAATTCCTAAGCTAGTGGTAACCTTATTATGAAACTGGTCCCCTTACCCTCTTCACTTTCAACTTTTATAAATCCTTTGTGCTCTCCTATTATGGTCTTCACAATTGATAACCCCAGACCTACTCCTTTTCCGTCTGTCTTTGTTGTAAAAAAAGGATCAAACACCTTATCTCTCAATTCTTCTTTAATTCCGCATCCAGTGTCACCAAAAACAATTTCAGCATACTTTATCCCATCTTGTTCTCTGGGTTTTGTGATTATGTTAATCTCTCCATTTTTCCCTATTGCATCTCGAGCGTTTGTCAACATATTCATTACAAGCTGTTGTAACTTGCGACGTTCTCCCTTTATAAATGATAATTTTTCGAAAAATTGTTTTTTTATTTTTATGTTTTGTTTAATAAGTTGCGGAGAAAGTAGCACAAGGGTAGATTCCACCACTTCATGAAAATTTAATTCTTTAAATTCATCTTTTGAATCTTTTGTAAAATCACTCAAATATCTTATTATTGTTGCCATGAACTCACAGCCCTTTTCCATAGATTCTAAATCCTGATACTCTTCACTGTCAGGGTTCTTTTGTTTTTTAATTGACCGCATTAAGCACATAATTCCTGCTAAGGGACTATTTAATTCATGTGCAACCCCGGCTCCAAGTTGTCCTAATGCTCTAAGCTTTTCAGACTGTACGAGTATAGCCTGAGTATCTTTAAGCTCATTGTATGCTTTGTTAAGTTCTTCAGCTTTCTGATGTTCTTTTGCCGCAAGCACTTCTGCTACAGCAAGTTCTTTTTCTTTATTAGCTAGTTTATTTAAATTTCGCATATCTCTGGCTATTCCCACAACACCTACCAAGTTTTGATCTCGATCCTCTATAATAGTTCCCGTGAAAGAAACCGGTATTTCCTGATTCTCTTTGGTCTTGTACAGCATATTATTGTTTTTTATCAGTCGTTTCTCTTTGTCTTCTGAATGTCCCTGCAAAAACGCCAGATCTATCCCCTCACCGGAAAGGATCGTATTAATGGGCTTATCCACCAGCTCACCATTTTCATACCCTAAAAGCTCATATGTAAAATTATTTGCTGAAATAATTTTACCCTCAGGACTGATAAGAATAAGCGAATCTTTCATTGTTGATATAATATTATCGGCTGCATTCTCAGGGGTTAAAATCAAGAACTCATACTTGACAATCGCATACACCAAACCCACTGTCCATAATATTGCGACAATATCCACAATATTCGGTATCTTATAAATTCCCAATTTTGGCAAAATAACATCTGTAACTGATCCCACCAACAAAACCACTGCTGTACACGTAAATATTATCCCCGCCTGTTTTCTTTCTATCCAGTTTTTTGACATAAAAGCAGTTTTAGCAATACTGAAAAGAATGCTTCCTATAATAAGAACATAGTATATGCAAAAAAAATAAAACCATATTGAATTCACCCATAAGTTTGCCCAACCATACGAAACTTTTACTAAATCTCCTATAAGGTGTCCCGTCCATTGTTTATAGATCAACAACACTGTTATTGTTACAAGTGCCGGATAAAGGATTTTTTTATTAAACCTTTCTATCTCACCAGTAAAATTCAATGAGAACAAGAAAAATATTGCCCAAAAACTTATCCATCCAATTGAAGCAATATTCATAAAAACCATAGCTGTTTGTTTCGAAACATCATTATTATGAATAAAAATGAAACCAAAACTCCAGAGTGCAAAGCAACCTAATAATGCAGAACACAACCTGTTAATAATGTTTTTTGGATTGCTAAGCAAAACGCATAGCAAAATGGCCAGCTCCGTCCAGAAAACAAAACAATGTATAAACGGCAAGAATCTCATTAAAGTAGCTTTCCTGTTCCTTACTTCTCCATGTTTCGTTCAACAATTTCGAGAAGTTCTTTGAAATCAAAAGGTTTGATAATATAATCAGTAGACAATAAATCGAAAGCTCTAACCAAAGATTTTGTTTCACCTCTGGCACTGCACATAATAACTGGAATCCCACTGGTTGTTGGATTATGCCTTAGATGTTTTAATACTTCATATCCATCCATTTCAGGCATCATGATATCTAACAGTACGACATCAGGCTTTTCCTTCAAAGCTATTTTAATTCCATCTTCACCGCTATTAGCAGTAAAAACTTCGTATTTATTGGCCTCAAATCTTATTTTCATTAGTTCCGTTAAGCTTTTTTCATCATCGATAATAAGAATACGGCCTTTGTATATCATGACTTACCCCTTTGTGCTTTTTATGAAAGAATTTTACCATTTTTTTCATCCCGCTATTGATACTATTTACGTTACTAAGAACAATAGCTTCAGTCTACTTGATTGCATTGTAAAAAAATTTAATGCAATAAAACACCATTTACACAGCTACACAATAATAAAAAGAATTGTACATATAATAGTATATATTATTAGAGTAGAGTATGCAATTTTTTGAAATGAATTGTTTCCATTTGTTAGGAACTTACTTTTCGAAAAGACCTATTTTTCCTATTCTCAAGTCTTTATTATCCATACATATTTTTCTATTTTTTATTCAAATTACACACTTCTACCAAATATTTTATCATTAAATTTTCTCTTTTTCAGAATATTTTTTTCCACTGAGGGTAACAACATATCTGTTATTGAATCTGAATTATAATATTTTTTCAACTCCTCTACTTTTTCTTCATATCTCCCATTCACACCCAACTCCACACTTGTAACAATTACTTCTGACTTGCACCATATTTCCCCAAAAACCGATTGGTTAATATTCACAGCTACAATACTAAGCAACAAAACAAAATAAAGTTTCTTCATTTCTCCTCCTTGATATACTTTATCCATAATGATACTTTTTTTGTATCGTTATGTCAACGCCTTTTTCTTGTTCAGAGATAGTTGCTGTTATATTATATGTTTTTTTAAAAACTCAATTTTTTTCTCCGTAATCTGATCAGCATTATCCGATATCGAAAGAATATGAAATCCCCCGATAACAAGAAACAATTCAGCATTAGGAATCGTAATTGCGGCATATTTTGGATGGTGAAAGAGTACATCGGCATCATTAGTTCCATGTACAATTAAAGTCGGTGCAGATATTTTTTCAATAGGAAACCGGTTGATATCGATTAATTGCAATAAATCATTTTCAAATCCTTCTTTACGACAGCTTACAGGTGCTATACTTCTAATATTCCTATAAACAACATCCACTCTTTTTGGATCTTTCATTATATTCTCCACCAAAGCATGTCTTTGTTTCCTTTTTAAATTACTTTCCATATAAATCAATATTTTTACTGACATTTTAGGAAAAATATCAGTAAAAATGCTATATATCCAAATCCAAAAATCATTAAACATCACCTGCATGAACAAATATTCCATAATATTATCCGGATTGAGCATATACCTATGACTTACAGCGCTCTCTAAAAGGATTGCCCAAATACGATCCGGAAACCTTAATGCAAATGCAAGCGCATAAATACCTCCGGCCGAAATACCCGTTAATGCAACTTTATCAATATTTAAAGCATCCAATAATCCTGCTAAAACTTCACTTTGTTCCTCAATGGTCTTACCAACAGAAAGAGGAGTCCTTAAATAACCCGGACGAGACCATGAAAGCACACGAAATCCTCTATTTTCCATGTCAGGAAACAATTCGGTCATTTGATCAAATCCGCCTGGAGCACCGTGTATTACAACCAGAACAGGACCTTCATCACCACTCATAACATATTCTACAGGTCCATTTTTTGTTTCTATTACGCTGCTTTTTGAATTTAGACGACTAAGAAGTTTTTTTTTCCATTTGAAATATGAAATAAATTTTCGTTTTTTTGTCATTTTAATAGCTCATATTTTATTGGTCTACGCGAGTAGCGTCATTGCTTATTCTATGTACAGACAGTGTCAAAGTATCATCGCTTAGTCTATGCACAAGTAGTGTCAAAGTGTCATCACTTATTCTATGCACAAGTAGTGTCAAAGTGTCATCATTCGCTTCGCTCATTAGTGTCAGAGTGTCAGAGGTTGATTACTCCATCGTCATTCTGAGAAGGCCAATGGCCGACGAAGAATCTCATAATATTTTTTCTATAGAAATCCTTCACTCCCTCCTTCGCCAAAATATTTAATAGTACCTAGCTTCGGAGGACAAGCACTACGTTCGTTCAGGATGACATGACAAACTTGAATTATTCTTACACCTTTCGGCTCTTACCAATTACCAATAACTGATAACCAATCACCGTATATCCCCTGTCGGCAGTCTACTCTATACAACGCAGTATCATTGCTTGTTCTATGTGCAGGCAGTGTCAAAGTATCAAAGTGTCAGAAAGTCATTGCTTATTCTATTTACAGGTAGTGTCAAAGAGTCATCACTGGTTTCACTCGTTAGTGTCAAAATTTCAGAGTGTCATCATTCGCTTTGTTCGTTAGGGTCAAAGGGTCAAAACTCTTTTACTCCATCGTCATTCTAAAAAGGCCGAAGACCGACGAAGAATCTCATAATATTTTTTCTATAGAGATCCTTCACTCCCTCCTTCGCCAAAATATTTAATAGTACCTAGCTTCGGAGGACAAGCACTACGTTCGTTCAGGATGACATGACAAACTTAAATTATTCTGACAACTCTCGGCTCTTACCGATAACCAATAACTGATTACCGATCACCCCATATCCCCTGTCGGCAATCTGCTCTATGCAACGCAGTATCATTGCTCTTGCCAATAACTGATAACCGATAACCTTCTGTCCCCTGCTAACCGTTCTCCGTCTTTAGTTTCTGCATTTCACTATAAAAAGTCTTAAAAACATCCCGCCTACCGATAATTCCTATTAGTTTTTTTCCCTTGAACACAGGAATAGTATGAACATTTTTTTCTTTCATTATTTGTAATATCTCATTTAATGATGTTTCTGCATTAACTGTTAATAAATTTTGAGACATTACAAATTTAACCGTAGGATTAAGCATAATCTCGCTTCCATCTCCCACAAAAGCACCGGCTCGTATGATCTGTATTAGAAAAAAAAGATCCGTTGCAGTAATAATGCCAACAACTTCATTTTTACGCCGAACAACAGGTAATCCACTCACTCTTTTTTTAATTATAAGATCAGCAATATCCGAAAGAGGAGTATCCTCTGTAGTGGTTATAACCTCTTCTGTCATAATATCTCTTGCTTTTATCCCTTCCAGCCTATCGGATAAAGCCTTTATTTTAATATGAACAGCATCTTCCATAAATACCCTTCTGTTTCTTCCCAGCATAGTTAGTTATATATAACTAACTATACCCACATTGTCTTTATAAGTCAATTCTAGGAAGTGTCAAAGTATCAAAGTGTCAGAGTGTCATCATTCGCTTCGCTCATTAGTGTCAAAGTGCCATTGATCTTTGCTCTTACCGATTACCGGTGACTGATAACCGATCACCACATATCCTCTCCCCTGTTTCTTGTTCACTGTCCTCTGATTCTCTAATAAACATCCACTTCCTGCTTGCTTTTCATCCACATTTATGATAATTTTACATAGAAAATTAGTAGGAAACCCTAAAGAAAGGAAATAACATGGCTCATAAAATCAGTGAAGGTTGCGTATCCTGCGGTCAATGCGTAGAAAAATGTCCTGTTGAAGCTATTTCAAAAGGCACTCCCTATGTAATTGATCCTGAAAAATGTATAGATTGTGGAGCGTGCGTATCTGCCTGCCCGGTTGAAGCTATCTCCCCGGAATAAAACATAAAATATGCAAAAACGGGGACGGAAAACAGGGACGTCCCCGTTTTCCTGTTTTCATCCTACCCTTACCTCTTTAAGCCAATCATTAAATTCTTTTATAAATTTAAAAAATGCCTTATTGTCCTGTAAAGTATAATTTTTTCGTTTTTCTCTTACAAACAGATTTTGATCAACAATATTTTTATGTATAACTTCATCCATTGGGCTTACAGCTAATACCGTGTCTTCTAAACCATTCCACCTTCTATTAACTTTAAAACCGGCAGGCTCAAGTCCATCATCCCAAGTACAATCAACGAGAACCCATTTGTTGAGTATTTTTATCCGACAAGCTAGATGATACTCCGGCAGAAGATCTTTAGAAAAAACTTTTAATCTGTCCGGAAAAACACAATTCAAGTCTTTCCATAAAAATTTATACGTACAGTACTTTACCTTCAGATTCATTTTTTCATACATATAACCAAGTAGAAAATGTTTAGACTCACACGATCCAAACTTCTCCGACAATACCCTTACCATTCCCTCGTCAGGAACAACATTACCAGGATTAATCTTATAGGGAATATTTTTTACATTCTCAAAGACTGAAACTCTTTTCGAATGAATATCCTCTACACTAGTCCATTCTTGAAATTTTTTTAATATTAGGTTCATAATATAAAAGATTGTTCTGCACCCAAACGACAGAAAAAATATTTAAAAAAATATGTTTTATACTACCGGGAGCTTAATTGTAAAAGTAGCTCCTTTCCCAAAACAGCTGGTAACTCCCATATTTCCTCCATGCATTTTTATTATGCTCTGACTAACCGATAAACCAAATCCCGTCCCAACAGTTTTTGTTGAAAACAACGGTTCGAAAACCTTTTTCACATTCTCTTCTAAAATACCAATACCCGTATCGAATATGGAAACCTCTATATATCTCGATCTAAAACAACTCTTGATCAATATTTTGCCTTCTTCCTTAATCGCCTGACCGGCATTCAAAAGAATATTGTTAAAAGCCCTACGAATTTGAGCTTTATCAACTAGAGTTGCCGGAAGACTCTCGTCAAGTTCTAGTTTGATCACTATCCTCTGATCAAACCCAATATCCTCTATCGCCTCTTTAATAATATCATTTATACTTTCTTTCGTTTTCTTAACTTCCATTGGTTTTACAAATGATAAAGTATCTTTAATAATTTTTTCAGAAGCATTAATTTCTTTATCCATAACCGATAGAATATCTTTCACTTTTTCTTCAGTTTCTATATCTTTCAATTTCATTCTCAAATAATATATCGCGTTTTTCATAACACCCAAAGGTGTTCTAAGCTCATGCGCAATAATGCCAGCGGATTTACCCAATATGCTAAGCTTTTCGCTTCTTTTTAGTTTTTCCTGAATTTCACGAAGCGCTTTTTCTTTTTTTACTATCATATTCGATAAATATGCAGCATAAAAAGCTATCAGATTAAAAAACGGACAAATAGTCAACGTTAATACAAACCGCGCTTCTCCTGCTATTTTCACATCGATCGTTGACATTGAAGGCATTATCCCCTGGGTTTCAAGATATACCATAGCGGCATAAAATAAAAAAGAAAGATTCGCTATCAAATATGTTCTTTTCCCTCCTAACACTATCCCGGTAAACATAAAAACTAACGGGTAAACCAAGATCCCTGTGATCATATTCATGCCGCCAAGAAAATATATCCCCCATGTTATTAACACAATATCTATAATCTGACTAACAAAAAAAAGATTAGTTAGATCGTTTACCTTTCTAACGATAAACGGATAAGGCTGATTAACAAAAATTATTGAAAAAGGTGCAATCGAAAAAAGCAAAAATGGAAATCTCATAATACCTGTAACCCACATTCCCCCGAATAACGTAAGTACCACAATACCCGCAATGGCTCTAACCCGAGCCATCCACATAAGTTTTTCCAGAATTTCCTTTCTTTCATGCTTTCTTTCCATAGCACCCTTTCCGTTTTTTAAGCATCTACGTGTTATTTGTGTTTTCTTTTAAACGCTAAGGATATTATCCGTTGTAAAAGCTTATCGTAGCTTATCCCCAACTTCTTGGCCGATTCAGCAACTTCGTCATCTATCCCCATTGAAGGATTTCCATTTGCTTCAATAATAAAAATTTCTCCTTTTGACGTAAGTCTAATATCAAATCTGCCATACCCCTCTATCAACAACGCTCTGTAGGCTTTTTTGCATACATGAGCTATTTTATCAATAATCCCTGAAGGAAGCTTTCCGGGAAATTCATTTTTTATTCCCCATTTTTTTCGATAACCTTTATCCCATTTAGCTTTGTATGTCGCAAGCTTTGGATCCGTTTCAGGCACCTGCGTAAACTTCATTTCCCGTAATGGTAATACCTGTAACCTATCATTACCCAAAATGCTTACATAGAGCTCCCTCCCGTCTATATATTCTTCCGCAAGAGCTGCCATATCAAATTTTTGGTGTATAAACCTGACTCTTTCAGCCAAGTCTTGATCATTTTCTACAAAAGAAGCCTGAGCGATACCGGTAGAAGCTTCCTCCTGCAAAGGTTTAACCATTATTGGAAATTTAAGTTTTTTCGGATGCCATATACGTTTGTTTTTATTAAAAATGTGAAAATTTGGTACTTTTATTCTGTGATATGTCAGTATCTTTTTTGCCAACGCCTTATTGTTGCACATCATAAGCCCAACAGGGCCGCATCCAGTATAAAAAACATCCATTACTTCAAAAATGGCCGGCATATTTTTATCAAAATATGCTTTTCCATGAAACACTTCAGTAAGATTAAATGCAATATCCGGAACATTCTCTTTAAGCTCTTTTACAATAAGCCCGATATCATCATACACGCCTAAAGTTCTGACATTATGTCCCAATGTTTTTAGAGTTTTAACAATTCTGGATTCAACCTGCCATTCTTCCAACTTAAACTCTTCAGTAAAATCCTGATTGTCCGGAGGCATCCCGGCGCTATCAAAAATCACAAGTATTTTCAGTTTTTTCATCTTTTCTTCTTGAATTTTCCTGTATACATAAAATTCATTATCTGTGCGGTAATATATACCGACAATTTAAGTATAATCTCTTTTTCGTTTCCTGCAAATTTAAATCCGAGTTCCTTGCATCGTTCCGTAAGCTTTCTTACTAACCCGTCTATTCTGTATTTTTTCTCCCCGGTAGATAAAGCAACATCCTTAACGATCTCTTTTCTGTTTTTTTTAAGTATTTTATATACTTTGTCTGCATTATCTTCCATAACATCATTATCTAAAACCTTATTTAAATAAAAATCATGAAAATCCGAATAATTCTCCGCAAACAATTTCTTTTTTCTTTTATAATAAGTATCCAGTTTCATCTTCATTTTTTTTATATCCCAATATTTCTTACCTACAGGCTTAACCGGGTCTTTAAGAAAAATATCCTTCATAAGAAAATCAACATAATTCAATTTCTTAAGCGCCTGCCATCCTTTATATCTTTCTTTCCAATTTGAATCCGGAGCGAGCCATACCGCAAACGTCTCAGCAAAATCTTCATCAGGATGATATTGCGCATACCATTCTTCAAGATGTATTACATACCTACGACTATAAGGTTTGTATTTATATTTCTCAGGATACTCAGACAAGAATGGACCAAACAAATCCTTCCATTTTTTCCGCCTGTGAAGACGATATGCATAATTTATCGCATGCCCGGCCTCATGCCGGAGCAATTTCATGCAAGAAGTTTTATCTCCGCCTTCAGCTTCTAACATAATTTTATATTCTAATTTTTTAAGTCTTTGGTGGGCAAGATAAAATGGTATTCCTATTACAGGTTCTCCGTCAGGACAAAGCCATTCATCCGCCAGATAACAAAGTGGTTTAAAATTTATTTTTTTTTCGGTTAGCTCCTGATAAAGCTCCTGAATGCAGCTTTGAAGCCAGGTATCTTCAATTTTAAGATGCAGCTCAGAAAAACGTAAAGCAAGCAACTCTTCATCTGTTAAATTTTCCAGATTCGAAATGTTTTTTTTATTCATAGCATATGCTTTTATACATTTTGAAAGTGGCCTTCGAGAAAATCTATCACATTATTTTTTATCATATCTCTTATTTCTCAAAACTTTATCATCTTCTCGTTTTTATCTCCTTCAGCATCCTCAAAATCCCAGTACAAGCTCTGATAAACCCGAGAAAAAACGGAACATGTACCTTTTGCGTTATTATAAACTGTTATAACAAAATCGAATTTCTGGTCTTTAATCTCTTCTACGGATTAGGATTTATGTCTGGATATATTAATTTTGAACTCTTTTATAACTTTTATTGACAAAAGATTAACCTGCATAGGATCTGCTCCTGCTGAAAACGCTTCGCATCGTCCTCCGGCATGCTCTTTCAAAAAACCTTCCGCTTTTCTGACTACGGCAGAAATTACCTGTACAAAAAAATAATATTCTTTTTTTATTTATACCCCTATTGTCCTAATTACGCATGATCTTTAATAAACCGTTCATCTTACAAAACAACAATATCCGATTAGGCTTCATGCTCACTGGATAAGGACGGATCAAGTGTTGCGTATTTCTCAGATCCTCTCCACCTCATCCCGCCGATAATGCCCTGTGCAACATTTGTGATATGATCTCCTATCTTTTCAAGATTATCAACAAAATCCATAAATACAATTCCCGATCTTATGTCACATCCGCCTTCATTCAAACGATTAACATGAGATCTCTTTAAAAATACCTGAAAAGCGTTAATGGTTTCTTCTCTTTTGAGAACCTTTTGAGCAATTGTGGAATCATTTTTTTCAAACGCCAGCTCAACTTCAAGCATCATGCTGTTTAATTCATTCCACATCAAAGTCAGTTCTTTTATCGCATCATTAGAAAATGGAAGTTTTTTCTCTACTTTCCGTTCGGCCAGTTCAATAATATTTTCAGCATGGTCTCCTATTCTCTCGATATCATTAACGCTATGAATCAATACAGGCAATTCCTCAGACTCTATTTGCCCCAAATTGCACTGTGAAAGTTCCACTAAATATTGAGTAATCTCAGACTGGAGATTGTCAATAACCTCTTCAAGTTCCGAAACAGGCTTCATAGAATTCAGATCATTGTCAAAAAAACCTTTAACGGAAATTCCCACTGATTTGTTTGCTAATCCTATCATACGTACCGTTTCTTTGCGTGCTTGCTCCATAGCAATGGGAGGAGTTTCCAAAAGATGTCTTTCCAAATATTGAGTCCCCTCTTCTAAGAGCCCTTTTTTTCCAGGAACAAGGAAAATGCTCGCTTTTTCCAAAAACCCAATAAAAGGCATGAACATCGCTGCATTAATAAGCTTAAACACACTATTAGCTACAGCAATGTAGAACATAATATTAAACACCGTTATCTTACCTGGAATAATAGTCTCTATTGCCTTAACAAAAAAACCTGAATAAACAAAAATCAAAATAAAGCCTACGCCTATTACATTAAACAAGGTATGTGCCATTGCGGCCCTTTTCGCTGAAAGATTCGTACCAATAGCAGCAAGCTGTGCGGTAATTGTTGTACCAATATCACCACCGAGCATTAAAGTAATAGCTGCCGGAAAACTTATCAATCCGTTAAACGCCATCACCTGGACAATTGCGATTGTCGCACTGGAAGATTGAATCAACATTGTCACTATCATCCCTACTAAAATACCCAACAAAGGATTGTCCCCCATACTGGCAAATAAATCTTTAACCTGCTGACTGCTCTGTAACGGAACAAAAGCATCTTTCATGAATCCCAAACCTACAAACAAAAGACCGAATCCAATAAGAACTTGCCCCCAGAATTTGGTGTTTTTAGCCTTACCAAAAGTTTTTATCCCGAATCCAATGCCAACTATTGGAAGCGCATATTGTGTTATTTTGAATACTGACATTGAAGATACGAGCCATGCCGTAAATGTCGTGCCTATATTTGCCCCTATAATAACACTAATTGCCTGTTTTAACGCCAATAGTCCGGCGTTCACAAATCCCACTACCATAACCGTAGTTGCACTTGAAGACTGTATCAAACATGTAACCAAAGCACCAACAATAATCCCAATTATCGGAAGTTTTGTCACCATCGATAAAATCGACTTAAGTCTTTCTCCTGCAATATTCTTAAGACCCTCCGTCATGACCTGCATGCCGAAAAAGAAAAAACCCAATCCTCCGATCAAACCGAAAATAAGCTCACTTGATATCATAACTC
>Ga0307991_1001536_pt1 | contig 16071 bp, 14 predicted proteins | sample EllFjometagen131_FD_203146 | JGI IMG/M metagenome (GOLD analysis project Ga0307991, IMG submission 203146) | Marine microbial communities from Ellis Fjord, Antarctic Ocean - #131 | ecosystem: Environmental > Aquatic > Marine > Unclassified | place: Southern Ocean | collected 2014-10-08
ATTTATGCGGAAGTGGACAACCTCTTTGATCAGGATTACGAAGAGGAAATCGGCTTCCCCTCCCGGGGACGGAACTTCCGTGTCGGCACCAGTTTTGATTTTTAAATATTTTTTATCAGCCAGTATTCTGTCAAAATAAAAAAAGCGCTGTCGACAATTTTCGACAGCGTTTTTTTTATTGTAAAATCATAATAACCGGTGTGTTGGGCCAAAATCCTTTATCTCCGGTTTATCCGGGGGATTAATTGTTTCACGGTAGGGCCGTCTTACACGGCGGCCGCTTGGGAGTGAATCACGTTTTGTTTGGCTTCGATGAGTTGATCGTGGGACAACCGCAACAGCTTTGACAGTTTGTGCATCAGGTAATTTTCATATTTGTCCATCTGTCCGTCAACAAAAACAATCTGCCACAGGATTTCAATGATGTCGCGTTTTTCCCGGACAGAATAGTTCTCGTTGATCAGGCGGGCAAACTGCCACAGATCCACACTTTTTTCCAATTCCCTGTCTGCCCGAATCATCAGGGCCTCGGCGTGTTCTTCCGTGAGGTTGTATTTTTCTTTTAAGATCGAAAGAACCCTTGCTGTCTCCGCATCGGTAAAGGTTTCATCGATGCGTCCCATTTCCATAAACAGTGCGCATGCCGCAACGCGGACGTCGTGGGCTGTATTTTGATCTGTATTCGTCGGATTGTCGGCAGTGGTGGCGCCGAAGAATTGTTTAATGATATCAAACATCTGTTTCCTTTTAGGTATCTGTTTATTTAATAAAGTCGTGAGATATGCGGTTTAAGTAGTGGGAAAAGGATTTTTTTGTCACTGCCACAACTCATAGCATTCATGCATTGTCAAAATATTTATCTTTTGCCCAATAGAGCATGGTTTGCTGGTGTTGTCAAATATGAGTAAAATTCAAGCGCTATCTAACCATACACCACTCGATTATATCACACCCAATAGCTGTTTTCCCAAGGCAGGTGCGGAAGGTCGTGTCGTTTCTCTTTGACATCGACTCATTGCTGTGGCAAAATTAATAACGATTTGATCGTGTAGGATTTTTTACAGCTGCTCACCCATGCCGGATAAACCGGCGCTATTAAAAAGGCGTACGCCGCAAATAGCAAGCACCGAATTGCAAATCGCTCCCATGTTCTGGTGGGAAAAAATCAAATATTTTGACAAAGGATGAAGGTAATCTCATATCAACATCTCGGGCACGTGGTTCGGGATACTATAATAATCGAGGTAATATATATGCCTCATAGCCACAGGAGTTAATTCGTTGGAACTTGTTAAAGGATATCTGGAAATTTTAGACCGGGGATTCGGTTTTTTACGAAGCCTTGAAAACAACTTTTTGCCGGGATCGGCGGACACCTTTGTCCCGGCCTTCATGATACAGAAAAACCGCCTTCAGGAGGGCGTTTTTATCGAGGGAACCGGGGCAAAAGGAAAGCCGGGCAGCGAGAATTTGAAGCTTTCCGACATTGAGACCATCAATAAAATGCCCATCTCCGAATGGGGAACACTGGTCCCGTTTCAGAGCCAGACCAGCATCAACCCACTGGAGCGGCTGAAAATGACAATGGGGCCCGATGACTTGATGGGCCGGGCTCTGGACTTGATCGTGCCCATGGGCAAAGGCCAGCGGGGGCTCATTATCTCACCACCCAAAGCCGGGAAAACATCCCTGTTAAAACACATGGCCAATGCCCTGGCTTTAAATTATCCTGAAGTTGATGTGTATGTCCTTCTGGTGGATGAGCGGCCCGAAGAGGTCACCGATTTTAAACGCGGGCTCAAAAATGCCCATATCCTTTTCTCTTCGTCTGACCAGAGTGTGGCCCAGCATATGCGCATGACCCGTCTGGCCCTGCAGGCGGCATTGCACTGGTCCGAAGTCGGCCGGGATACCGTGGTGCTCATTGATTCGCTGACCCGGATGGCCCGGGCGTTTAATGCGGAAACACGAAGCCACGGCCGCACCCTTACCGGCGGTCTGGGGGCCAGTGCCATGGTGGTGCCGCGTAAAATTTTCGGCACGGCCCGCAACATTGAAGACGGCGGCTCTTTGACCATCATGGCGACTATCCTTGTGGATACCGGCAGCCGCATGGACGATATTATTTTTCAGGAATTCAAAGGCACCGGCAACATGGATCTGGTGCTCAGCCGCAAATGTGCCGAGCAGAGAATCTGGCCGGCTATTCATATCCAGAAGTCCGGCACCCGCAAAGAAGAGCGTCTGCTAAGCAGCGATGAATATCAGGAAGTCCTTAAAATCCGCAGGGCATTGGCGCACAAGGACGAGCTGTCGGCTATGTCGCAGCTCCTGGAGTACTTTCTGCAGTCACAGTAACCGTGAACCGACCATTGTGAACGGTTACTCAATTTTTTTTGTTTAAATTCTGATATCAAGGAGAGAAACGATCATGCATCGTAATATTTATCTAAAAATGAAAACGCTGGAAGAGGCTCGTGAAATTATGTTTAAGGCCTTTGATCTGTCCGGTGTTCTTGGTGTTGAGACCATTTTGGTACCCAATGCCGTAGGCAGGGTACTGGCCCGGCCCGTGGAGGCCGTGTTTTCATCCCCGGGGTTTCATTCGGCGGCCATGGACGGCATTGCGGTAATGGCTGAAGCCACATTCGGTGCCAGTGAGGGCAATCCGAAAACGCTGGTGATGGGCAAAGACGCCTTTCCGGTAAATACCGGTCATGTGCTTCCGGAAAATACCGATACCGTAATCATGATTGAACATGTGAACGATGTGGGTGACGGCCGGGTGGAAATCGAAGCGCCGGCGTTTCCCTGGCAGAATGTGCGAAAGATGGGGGAGGATATCGTTGCCACCGAGCTGCTGTTTCCGAGAAATCATGTGATCACGCCTTACTGTGTAGGGGCCCTTCTTTCCGGCGGGATTTTTTCCATGGCGGTGAGGAAAAAACCGAAAATACTCATCATCCCCACCGGCTCGGAACTTGTGGACTGGGAAAACATTGATGTGCCGGAGCTGGCCCCCGGCCAGGTGCTTGAGTCAAACTCCTATATTCTGGGAAAACTGGCTGAAGGGTGCGGGGCCGAGTATGTCCGACATGCAAAAGTACCCGATGATTCCGAAAAGATAAAACAGGTGGTTAAGAACGCGTCTGACGGGGGGTATCAGTTGATAATGACGGTGGGGGGCTCATCGGCAGGCTCTGCTGATTATACCCGGCAGGTGATCGACGACCTGGGAGAGGTGCTGGTGCATGGTGTCACCATCATGCCGGGAAAACCGGTCATTATCGGGAAAGTGAATGAAATGCCTGTTTTCGGCATGCCCGGATATCCTGTTTCGACCATTGTGGCCTTTGAGCAGTTTGCCGGTCCCCTGATCAGCAGTATGCTAGGGCAACCGCCGATATCCAGAGCCGAGATTGCCGTGGAACCGGCACGGAAAATTGCCTCCAAGCTGGGTGTGGAAGAATTTTTGCGGGTCAAACTCGGCACGGTGGGCGACAGGGTCGTGGCAACACCCCTGCCCCGGGGGGCCGGGTGTATCACCACCATTACCGAAGCCCACGGCATCATCCGGGTGCCCAATAATATGGAAGGCCTGAAAGAGAGCGAGCCGGTAACGGCGGAATTGCTTTGTCCCCTGCCGGCCATCAAAAATACCATCGTGGTGGTGGGCAGTCATGACAATACACTGGATGTGATGGCCGATGAGATAAAGGCGGGAGGACACGGCCACATTACGCTGTCATCCAGCCATGTGGGCAGTATGGGTGGCCTGATGGCCATTAAAAAAGGGGTGTGTCATCTGGCCGGTTCCCACCTTCTGGATCCATCGGATGGCACCTACAATATCTCGTATATTCAAAAATACCTGCCGGGCATCAAGGTGAAGCTGGTCAATCTAGTGGACCGGGACCAGGGGCTCATGGTGGCACCGGGTAATCCTAAAAATATCAAGGGCATCGAGGATTTGAGCCGTGACGATATCAGCTTTGTCAATCGCCAGGCCGGTTCGGGGACCCGGGTTCTGCTGGATTTTCAACTGGATCGGCTGGGCATTGATCCCGGTGATATTGCAGGATATGAAAATGATGAATTTACCCATATGTCGGTGGCTGTGGCTGTGCTCGGCGGCATGGTGGATGTGGGGCTGGGTATTTATGCGGCGGCAAAGGCCCTTAAACTGGATTTTATCCCGGTGATCACCGAACAATACGATCTGGTGATTCCGGAAATCTATTTTAAAACTCCGAATATCCGGGTGCTGCTGGACACTATCAATACCGATCGTTTTAAACAAAGGGTGGAAGCCCTGGGCGGTTACAGCACTGGCCGGACCGGGGAGCTTGTTTTTGGATGAGCAAAACATGACCTACTATTTGATCGACCATACGGCGGACCTAGGTATTCGGGTTCGGGGCCATGATTCATCCCAGTTGTTTGCCAATGCGGGCCTGGCCCTCTTTGATATCATTGCCGGCGGCAGCCATATTGAGTGTCGGGCCGAGTTGACTTTGTCAGTTACGGGCCTGGACTGGGCCGATCTGATGATCAACTGGCTGCGGGAGCTTTTGTATTTCTGGAACGGCAAAGCAAGGCTGGTTTGTTCGGTAAAAATTTTATCCATCGGTAAATACACGGTAAGCGCAATTTTGCAATATGACCTGTACACGGAAAAAAGACATACGATAAATCGGGAAATCAAGGCGGTTACCTATCATCGGGCCGAAGCCGGGCCTGTAGCCGGCGGATGGCGTGCACAGGTTATTTTTGATGTATAGGGGGATGCCATGACCGTTGAACTGATAAAAATCACTGATTATTGCTGGGAGATTCCCAAAACCGGTGATATGAATGTGCCGGGAAGGATTTATACCAGCCCGGCCCTTGCCAATACGATGAGGCAGGAAGAGGCCCTTTCCCAGGTGGCCCATGTCGCCTGCCTGCCCGGGATTGTAAACGCTTCAATGGCCATGCCGGACATGCATTGGGGTTATGGATTTCCCATCGGCGGGGTGGCGGCATTTGACTGGCAGTCGGGTATTATATCACCCGGAGGTGTGGGATATGATATCAACTGTGGTGTTCGGCTGGCATCCACTGCACTGACCAGGACGGATGTAGGCCCGAAACTGGAGGCCCTTGCCGATGCACTGTATCGGAATATTCCTTCGGGAGTGGGGTCCACCGGTTCCATCAAGCTGACCGTCAAAGAGGAAAAAGAAGTACTGCAGCAGGGCAGCCGCTGGGTCGTGAACCGGGGGATGGGTACGGATTCGGATATCCGGCACACGGAAGATGAAGGCTGCATGAGGCAGGCTGATCCGGATATGGTCAGCGATCGGGCACTGGAACGGGGCCGCCGGCAACTGGGCACACTGGGCTCGGGAAACCATTTTCTGGAAGTCGGTAGGGTGTCAAAAATATATGATGCAACCGTTGCCGAAAAATTGGGTCTATTTGAAGGTCAGGTGACCCTGATGCTGCATTCGGGGTCCCGGGGTTTTGGTTATCAGGTGTGTGATGATTCGTTGGCCTTTATGGCCCGGCATGTCGGGCGCTTGGGGCTTAAACTGCCCGATCGACAGTTGGCGTACGCCTGGATTCAATCCCAAGAGGGCCAAAGGTATTACGGGGCCATGGCCTGTGCCGCCAACTATGCTTGGGCCAACCGTCAGGTTTTGATGTACAGGGCATTTGAAGTCTTTTTACGTGTATTTGGGATCAGCCCCGCGGTTCTGCAGTTGAACCTGGTGTATGATGTTTGCCATAATATTGCCAAAAAAGAAGAACATATGATAGATAATCAAAAACAAAAAGTCTGTGTTCACCGCAAAGGTGCCACCCGTTCATTTGCTCCCGGGCATCCGGCAATTTGTGAAGATTATCGAAGTGTGGGACAACCGGTCATTATTCCCGGTGATATGGGGACGGCATCTTATGTGCTGACCGGGACTTTGAAAGCCATGGACGAGACATTCGGTTCAACCTGCCATGGCGCCGGCCGGGTGTTGAGCCGGAAAGCCGCCAAACGGCAAAGCCGCGGCCGATCGATCCATCGGGAAATGCAAGCTAAAGGAATTTTTGTCCGCTGGAGCGGGAGATCCATCCTGGCCGAAGAGATGCCTGATGCCTATAAAGATATCTCCCAGGTGGTGGCGGCGGTGCATGGCGCCGGAATATCTAAAAAAGTGGCAAAACTCAAACCCATGGTGGTAATTAAAGGATAATTCATTGACTTTTCTTCAAGCTTTGTTTTTGGGAATCATTCAAGGGCTTACGGAATTTCTGCCAGTGAGCTCTTCAGGCCACCTGGTGCTGTTGCAGCATCTGTTCGGATTAAAGGAACAAACCCTTTTTTTTGATATCAGTGTGCATGTAGGGACTCTGGCGGCGGTGGTGTTTTTTTTCAGAAAAGAGGTCGGCTCAATCGTTGCGGCCCTTTGGCGCGGACTGACCCTGCTGATCAAAGGCAGGATAACCGTGGCGCAGCTCTATTTAGACATGGATGTTAAAATGGCGGTACTAATTGTCGTCGGATGCGTTCCCACGGCAATTATCGGGCTTATGTTTAAGCAATGGGCCGAACATATTTTCTCTTCTCTTTTTCTTGTGGGAATCATGCTGATTTTAACCGGAAGTTTTTTGTGGAGCACCCGCTGGATTAAAAAAACCGGGGGCGGTATCCAGCGGTTTGCAATAAAAAATGCCGTATTGATCGGCATCGTCCAGGGACTGGCAATTCTGCCGGGGATTTCCCGGTCCGGTTCCACCATTACGGCGGCGCTTTTTCTTGGAATCAACCGGGAAACAGCGGCCCGCTATTCTTTTCTGTTGTCCATACCGGCCATTGTAGGCGCCGAAATACTGAGCCTGATGGATCTAACGCCGGAAACGGCCATATCGTTTAAAACAACACTTGTCGGCACGGTTACCGCATGTGTCGTTGGATATGCCTCTCTGAAAATGCTGGTGTATATCGTCGGCAAAGGGCGGCTTTATATTTTTTCACCGTATTGCTGGCTGGTTGGCTTTATTATTTTAATTGCAGGGTGTTGAGTGTTCAGACCCCAATTACAGGGAGATCGTTAAATGAATCCGGAAATGTTCAGGGAGTATGATATCAGAGGGATTGCCGGTGAAGATATGAGCGAAGAGGATGTTGTTTTGATCGGCAGGGGTATAGGCACTTTCTTGAGACAAAATGATTGCGTAAAACTGACGGTGGGCCGCGACTGCCGGCTAACGTCTGATCTTTATTCTGAAAAATTGATCCAGGGCCTGCTGGCCACCGGCTGCCGGGTAACCGATATCGGTGTGTGCCCCACACCGGTTCTTTATTTTTCGATTGAACACCTGGCCCGGGAGGGTGGTGTCATGGTCACGGCCAGCCACAATCCGGCACGGTACAATGGCTTTAAGCTTTGCAAGGGCAGTGATTCCATTCATGGCCGTGATATCCAAAAGATTCTTTCAATCATTAACGACGGCGCATTTGTTCAGGGGCAGGGGACCCTGGACAGTGCGGATGTCGTGACGCCGTATAAGGCTTATGTCGAGCGGAATATCGATCTTGCAAGACCGCTTCGGGTCGGCGTGGATGCGGGTAACGGCACCGCCGGTGTCGTTGCCGTACCGATTATAAAAAAATTAAACTGCCGGGTGTATGACATCTATTGTGAAATGGACGGCAGTTTTCCCAACCATGAAGCCGACCCGACGGTTTTGGAAAATATGAAGGATTTGATTGCCCTGGTCAAAAAAGAAAAACTGGATCTGGGTATCGGCTATGACGGTGACGGCGACCGAATCGGGGTCGTGGATGAAAAGGGCCATCTCATATACGGAGATCGACTCATGGTTCTTTTTGCCCGTGAGATTCTTTCCCGGAAACCTGGTGCTACCTTCATATCGGAAGTCAAATGCTCTCAAACTTTGTACGATGATATTGAAAAACACGGCGGTCGGGCCATCATGTGGAAAACCGGCCATTCACTGATCAAAAAAAAGATGAAACTCGAAAAGGCGGAACTGGCCGGTGAAATGAGCGGCCACATGTTTTTTGCGGATCGTTATCTGGGGTATGATGATGCGGCCTATGCGTCCTGCAGGTTGCTTGAGATCGTTGCTGCCGGTAAAAAACCGTTGTCCGAACTTCTGACGGACTTGCCCGAAACCTTCACGACACCGGAAATCCGGGTAGACTGCCCGGACCGTCAAAAATTCGAGCTGGTTGAAAAAGTAACCCAATATTTCCGTCGGCACAACAAGGTCATTGATATTGACGGTGTGCGCGTTTTGTTTGATGACGGCTGGGGCCTGGTCAGGGCTTCCAATACCCAGCCTGCCCTGGTCCTCCGATTTGAGGCCATGTCCCCTGAAAGGCTTGAGGAGATAAGGGCTCAGGTGGAATCGGTCCTGGAAAAATTTCGTCGGGACATATAGCAATCTTTGCGTGAAATTTTTTTATTCAGGTTTATCCGGGCTATAAATATAAAAATGCAAAGAATGGACAAAAAAGTTTTCGGAGTACTGTTTTTTTCCATATTTGCAGCCATTACCGGTGTCGGGATTGTTGTGCCGCTGTTACCGGTATATGCCCATGACCTGGGGGCCGGCGGGTTTTATATCGGAATGATATTCGGTGCCTTTTCCCTCTCGCGTACTTTTCTTTTACCCTATTTCGGCCGGAGATCGGACATCCATGGGCGCAAGCCCCTGATTGTTGCCGGACTGCTGTGTTATGCCCTGGTGTCCGTTGCTTTTGTTTGCTCTCGAAATGTCGAACATCTTATTGTTATCAGATTTTTGCAGGGGATTGCGTCGGCCATGATTATGCCGGTGGTCCAGGCCTATGTGGGGGATATTACCCCGCCGGGCAGGGAAGGCTTTACCATGGGGCTGTTTAACATGTCCCTGTTCATGGGCCTGAGTGCCGGCCCTTTGATCGGCGGTTTGATCAATGATAACTTTTCATTGAAAATTGCCTTCATCTGTATGGGCATCCTGGCCCTGGTGGGTTTTTTTCTCAGTCTATTTATGCTGCCGCCGGTGAGTGCCGAGCGGGTTTTAGCGCACAAACGGTTGCCTGTTTCCTGGCACGTGCTGATGAAAGACCATGAAATCGCCGCTCTTTTTTCTTTCCGATTTGTGTATACCCTGTGCATCGGCATAATATGGGCTTTTATGCCTGTTTTAGCCGATTCTGAATTCTTTTTGTCAAGTACGGCCATCGGCATTCTGGTGATGCTGGCGGTCTGTGTCAGTGGCGTGCTGACAACGCCCATGGGGTATGTGGCGGACCGCATCAATAAACGATGGATGGTTATTCTGGGCGGAATGATAATTACTTTGGCGGTTTTATCCTTTTACCGGGCAACTGGTTTTTGGGATCTTTTTGCGGCCAATGTCATATTTGGTGTTGGCGGCGGTATCTCCATGCCGGCGCTTATGGCCCTGGCGGTGATCAAGGGGCAGCGTGCAGAGGCCATGGGCTCGGTCATGGCCCTTTTGACCATGGCCCACAGTTTCGGCATGTTTTTGGGAGCGCTTATGGGCGGCTTGATGATGGATATGTTTCAACTCCGGCAGGCCTTTGCCGGTGGGTCACTGATGATGGTTGTCGGTGTGGTGACGTTTGCTGTTCTGACGCGGTGTCGGCCTAAAGCGATTCGGGCGTAAAGGCTACCACGTCGTCAATATCAGGCGCATCGGTTAGCAGCATGATCAGCCGGTCGATGCCCAGGGCATTGCCGGTGGCCGGCGGCATGTGTGAAAGGGACGTTAAAAATTTTTCCGGCATGGGGGAATTTTTTTTTCCTGAATTGCGGCGCTGCTTTTGCTCGGCTTCAAAACGCATTCGCTGTTCTAATGGATCATTTAATTCGCTGAAGGCATTGCACAGCTCAATACCGCAGATATACAGTTCAAAACGCTCGGCTATATCCGGATTGCCGGGTTTGCGCCGGGCAAGGGCGGCACAACAGGCCGGGTAATCATAGAGAAAAAGTGGTTTTCGGACCCCCAGATGCGGCTCTATCTCAAGGGCGATGACCTCATCGAAACAATCGCTTGCCAGGGCTTTTTCCAATGAGATGCATGCAAATCGGTCAAAGGCGTCCGCCACCGTTATCCTATCCCATGGTGGCGTCAGATCAACGGGTTTGCCCTGATAGACAAAGTCCTTGGCCCGGCCCGCAGGTGAGGCCACGAATAATATCAGTTCTTCACATTGATTCATCATGTGGCTGTAATCACGGTTTGCCGTGTACCATTCGAGCATGGTCAGCTCCGGCAGGTGGCGCTGACCGCTTTCGTTTTGTCGGAAGCATTTGCAGATCTGGAAAATTTTCAGATACCCGGCGGAAAGGAGACGTTTCATGCAAAGCTCCGGCGAGGTTTGCAGGTACCAGTCACCCGATCGCTGGGCGTTTATATGGCTTTCCGGTGCCGGGGCCGGAATCCGGCAGGGTGTTTCCACTTCCAGATAATCGTTTTGGATAAAAAAATCCCGTATGGCCTGGATGATGAGGGCTCTCTGGTTCAGGCGGGACTTTATGGCGGTTAATTTGAAATCGATCAAAAGGTTTCAGCCTGCTTTTTTCTCAAGAAATTTCCCTGTTGTCCGATCTTGCAGCAAGATTAGATCATAGGTATATTTGTCTGCCGAATCAAACCATTTGTATCCTGTCTCACGGCATTTGGTGCAGGCTTTTCTGGGAATATGGACCGCCATGATGTGAAACCCCCTGCTTGAGGTTGAGTCAATCCGCAATGCGCCTGGGCAATCGATACAAATCCGTATTTTTTCATTTTGCGTTTCGGTAATGTTGTCGGTGTCATAAAAAATATTCCGGGAGCGTTCAGCAAACTTTTTCCCCCTGCTGAAACGTTCCCGGCTGCGATGCCTGTTTTGCCAGCTATTCAGGATGGTTTCCCCTGTCTTTGAAATCCATCGGGTGACATTGGAATTCTGGCGCAATGTTTCAGGATCATAAGTGGGCTCTTTTACCTTGCTGTAGTCAATTCCGGCCATTGCCAGAATGATACCGACATTTATGTAGGGCAGGGCGCCTTCTATGGAATATCCACCTTCCAGAACCGCTATATCGGGTTGCAGCAGTTCCGTCATCTTCGCATACCCCTGGGCCGAAAAATTCATGTTGGTGATAGGATCGGCATAGTGATTGTCCTGCCCTGCGGAGTTTATAATAATGTCCGGCTTGAAATCATCCAAAACAGGCAGAACCACATTGCTGATGGTGTATAAAAAGCCCTCCTCGGAGGTGTGGGGCGGCAAGGGGATATTCAGGGTCGTGCCAATGGCGTTGGGGCCTCCCAGTTCATCTGTAAAGCCGGAACCGGGATACAGGGTGCGGCCGTCCTGGTGAAGGGAAATAAAGAGCGTGTCGGGATCATGCCAGTATATATCCTGAGTGCCGTCACCGTGATGACAGTCGGTATCCACGATAGCGACCTTGTCAATACCATATGCTTCGCGTATAAATTCGATCATGATGGCTTCGATATTTACATTGCAGAATCCCCGGGACCCATGAACGACGCGCATGGCGTGATGACCGGGCGGTCTGACCAAGGCAAAGCCCCTGTCTATTTTTTTGTCCATCACGGCCATGGCAATGGTTTTGGCCCCGCCGGCGCTGATAAAATGCGATTCGGTCATAACACTCCAGGGGTCGGGAACGCAGAAGTGCACCCTCTGGATATCCCGGATGTTGGCTATATCCGGTTTGAATTCTTGGATACCGGGAATATCCAAAAGACCCTCTTCAAATACCTGGTCCTGGGTGTAGAGCAGCCGTTCTTCTCTTTCGGGGTGGGTCGGGCTGATGGCCCAGTCGAATGCCGGGAAAAAAACGATCCCGGTTTTATGTCTGGCCTGCAGCATGAATTGCTCCCATGGTCATCGTTATTTAAAATTGAATAATTACGGTATGCTATCTATTTTTACGTAAAATCAGTCAATCCGTTGTATGCCCCATTCACATCTCAGCCATCAGCATCCCGGCAATGGGATCATATCCATGGATCAGTCCCGGTTTGACCTGCACTTTGACCCTGATATTTTTCCCGGTGGTATTGAAACCACGGACCATATTGAATTCCATATCCTCGATGACCTCTATTTCAAGGTCTTCCGTGTGAGATCCGATCTGTATGGCCTTTTGTTCAAGCAGACGGCAGGCTTGTCTGACAGCGTCTTTTTTTGAAAATGAGTAGGCCGCGCTGTCGAAAAAATTTTCTTCGGGAGCGGCAATGATGCCCTGCTGCGTATCGGCAAAAAGCGTTACTTCACAGGTGGTCCGCGCCAGGGCCGCGCCGATGGCATTGGCAACCTTCCACCTGGGGACGACACCTACCTCATAGTCGGAAATTTTTTCAAGGTGTTTTGCAAAATGAAGGGCAGGTCCACCCAGTACCAGCATTTTTTTCGGCTTGACCGTATGTCCTTCCAGGAGATCATGGATCGTGTAGACCGGTTTGCTGTTAATATGATCGATCATGGACCCGGCTTTTCCCAGAATTGTTCTGCATGCCAGATCAAATATCTCCATGGCCGTGTCTTCAAGGCCATGGCCGATTTGTCGGGCGATGTCTTCCAGGCCTCCGGCAGCCTTTTTCCGATCGCCGTGTTTCATCATTCCCAGCACCAGCAGGGCATCCGAAGGGGTCGGGACCGGTCCGTCAAAGGCAGCCGGTTTGCCGAGCCGTTGAGGCCCGATGGTGATCCGACCGTTTTTAACGGCTACGGCGCTGTCGCCGCCGATGCCGATGGATTGCGTTTCCAGAGAGCGGATAAGGGTTTTGTAGGGGCCGAGGTTAATGCCCAGGGGGGCCAGAAGGGGAACCTGATTGATCAAGACGGCCATGTCGGTTGTGGTGCCGCCGATATCCAGCACAAGGCTGTCCTCCTCGTCCGGGGCAAAGGCAAGGGATCCCATCACACTGGCGGCTGGCCCGGAAAAGATGGTTTGACCCGGGAAATTCATGGAAGCGTCAAAGCTCATGGTGCCGCCGTCGGCTTTCAGTACATGAATCGGTACATTGAGTCCCTTTTTTTTAAGGGATTTTTTGACGGCATTGAAAAAATTCTTATGAATCGGATAGACCGCTGCATTTAGATAGGTAGTGGCAATCCGCCGGGGAAAGTTCAAATTGCCAGATACCTGATGACCTAAAAAGATTTTTTCAAAGGATCGGCCCAGTAGACGGGCGATTAGTATCTCGTGCTCGGGATTGCGTATTGAAAATTTAGAGACAACGCCGACATTGCGGATACCGGTTTTTGCAAGAACACTGGATATTTTTTTGATCTGCTCAGGGTCTATGGGCTCGATTTCCCGTCCGCGATGGTCGATGGACCCGGTTACCGGATAGTAGTCCTTGTTGGTACGGAAGGATTCCGGATCAAGACCCGGTCCCCCGGATACGATCATTCCCACCGTGGCTGTTTGCTGTTGTATAACGGCGTTGGTGGTCAGTGTGGTGCTGAGAACCATCCGGTGAATATCCGACGGGTTGATGCCTTTGGTAATTTGATCAAGACCGGTAAGCACCGTGTCAAAAAGGTTTTCCGCGTCGGTGGGCACCTTCACTTCCCGGATGAGGCCTTTTTTTCCTAAAAGTACCACATCCGCATGGGTGCCGCCGACATCTAATCCGATGATCATCGTTTTATCCCTGAATATTCGGCCTGTCGAAAAATAACAAAAACATTAAAACAGGGTATCCTTCAGGACCAGTAAAATCTAATTTAAACTTTAATAATCGCCACAAATCGCGTCATAGATCAAGACAATTGCCGATTTATATATCATACAGCCAGCACCTTCCGAATCACCGCAGCAATCTCTTTCGTTATTACAGGCTTCATGACATACCCTTCAATCCCCAGCGCCCTGTTTTTTTCACTGTTTACCTGATAGCTGAAGCCGGTACACAAAATCACCGGAATATCCGGCCGGATTTTTTTGATTTCCCCTGCAAGCCGGGTACCGGTCATATTGGGCATGGTCATGTCGGTTATAACCAGATCAAATGCATCGGAATCGGCCTTGAATGTTTCAAGGGCGTCTACACTGCCCGTGTGCACGGTTACCCGATATCCCAGCCGTTCGAGGGCCTGCTGCTCCATTTTGACAATCGGCTCTTCATCGTCAACCAAAAGGATGTTTTCGCTGCCGCCCAAAACGGGCATGTCCTGTAGTGATACTTTTTTTTGTTTTCATAGGGTCTCATCCATGTAAACGGCTATTTTGGATTTTTGGAAAGTATGGCCATCATATTTCTATTTTCGTCTCCCCGGCATCGCTTTGAGAAAAATCGAACAGGTAGCGGTAGATCATTTCGGTCAGGGCGTTGACCACCCGTTTTTCAGGCAGATAACATTCGAACAGTTTGATGGCGTGTACCACCTCTTCAATGGCGATACATATGACCAGGGCAGCGGCATCGATGTCCTCGATTCGCAGTTTGTGATTGATCCGCCGCAGGTGAGCAGCCAGTTGTTCCACCGATTTGCGCTCTACTTCCTTATAGTTGGCCTCGATCTCCGGGTCGGTATAACACATTGCTATGGCTTCGCGGTGAAACGCCGGCGACATGTCGTGCGCGTCGAGAATCGGCTGAACGATGCTGCGCACAATATCGTGCTTAGCCGCCTTATCCTCTTCTTCGGGGGATATCTGGCCGGCAACGATCTGCATGATCCGATCTGTTTCATATTCCCGGAACACTTCGACAAACAGTCTTTTTTTGTTTTTGAAATAGGAATAGAAACTGCCGATTGAAACGCCGGCTTCGGCTGCAATCTGTTTTGAATTGGTTCCGTGGAACCCCTTTTCGGGAAACAATTTTTTGGCTGCATCAAGAATTCGGTTGCGGGTTTTGATACCACGGTTTTGCTGGGGAACGCGTATTTTGGTTTCTTTGCAGGTCACAGCTTCCCTCTCTTTTAAAAATTTATATTTTATATCCCTTTTATACCTTTTGTCAATAAAATGAACTTTAGTTCAATTTTGTTGTTGACAAAGTGAGCATGAGTTCGTATATTATTTCTAATATGAATGATGGTTCATGTTCAATTTAATTTCGAAAGGTAGAATAAAATTCAGGAGGGTGCTGCTATGAAAACAAAAATTATTTTTATCGTTACGCTAAGTTTGATTTTGTCCAGTACAATCACCATGGCCGGAACAACTGGAAATGGAAATTTGAATGTTGTTGATCTGTTTGGTGTCCAGATGCCCGATGCGGAATACAAAATGTTGAAAGCCATCAACACCGGATGCGCCACAACGCCTATCTTGACGACTATGCCTTCTTTATTGCCGGGCTTCTCGATCTTTTTGAAAGTACAGGCGATCCAGCCTGGCTGAAGCATGCCATGGCCCTTGATGAGGTCCTCGGCGAGCACTATGAAGACAGGGCCAATGGTGGATTTTTCATGGCCAGCGACGACTACGAAAGCCTCATCGCCAGAGAAAAACCCTTCCAGGACGGCGCGCTGCCGTCCGGTAATTCATATGCCGTATCGAATCTGTTGAGACTCTATGGACTGACCACCGGCGACGCCTATCGGAAAAGGGCGGAAAGCGCCTTGAAATCGTTTTCGAATGTCCTTGCAAAAAACCCGAGTGCCATGGCCGAGATGCTCCTTGCCGTTGAAACCTATCTGGACAACCCCTTTGAAATCGTCATCGTGTCACCGAAAAATCAGCCAAAAGGGGCGCAACCGTTTCTCGATGTGTTGAGAAAACGGTTTATACCGAACAGGCCGTTTATATACATCTTTGACGGTGAACCAAACGATGCCCTTTCCCAGCTCATCCCCTGGCTCAAAGGAAAATCGGCCATCGACGGAAAAACTACTGTTTTTGTTTGCAAAAAAAGGGTGTGCAACAGGCCGGTTTCGAATCTTGAAATATTTGAACGACAGCTTTTCACCGTTGAAAGATTATAGCAATTTTCGTTTTGCACTTCATCTTTACAAGGGTGTCATGCAACCGATCCTTACCTGCCGAAATAAAAAATGGGAAATTTCCGATTTTA
>Ga0307991_1001537_pt1 | contig 16067 bp, 14 predicted proteins | sample EllFjometagen131_FD_203146 | JGI IMG/M metagenome (GOLD analysis project Ga0307991, IMG submission 203146) | Marine microbial communities from Ellis Fjord, Antarctic Ocean - #131 | ecosystem: Environmental > Aquatic > Marine > Unclassified | place: Southern Ocean | collected 2014-10-08
CCTGGTACCCGGAGCACCACCTCGCACATCTACCCCTGCTACTGCACCTTTTTCACAAATAACTACAGTACACCCGGTCCCGGCCTTTAAATCCTGACTATGCCCTACCTTTATCCCCGGCACATCTGTAATAGCATCAAGTAAATTTTTTTTATTTCCCTTTTTAATCATTAAACAAAACTCCTTATACAATATTTTTTTTCTTTAAACCCTATCAATGATTTCATTATCTTCACCGTTTATTGTACTATTCTAGAAGACAAATTTAAAATCCTTTTTTAAATCTGTAAAACATTAATGGGTAAAAACAATACTAAGTATATTCCCCTTCCTTATGTAGGACGAGCGTCCCGCCTGTCTATTGGTAAAAAATATATGTCGGGTACAAAAGTCAGTAATAAGTGATAAAGAAAAGATGTGAGAAAAAATTGTGGGCAAGCGTATATTAATAGCAGATATGAAATGGTTTCAATTTATGGGTCTCTGGTTTTAAATAAAAAAATACAAAGAATAAATTCAAAAAAATTAGTCATTATTTAGAAAATCGCAGGGCAAACCGTGTGTCTGCCCATAATAGAAAGAAAAAAATAGTTTTTTATAACTCGACACTTAAAAAACAATAATTAATACTGATTAAAGGATTCTAATTGCAAAAACAGGACAGACAGGGTTACAGTATCCGTATAAAATACAAAGGTCATGATTGACCACAGCTTTTCCATCGATTAAGGATAATGCTTCATTGGGACAAGTTTTTACACAAGTCCCACAGCCAATGCAAAAACTGGAAATAAACAATTTTTTATTAGGTTTAATTCTTTTATTAATTATCTCTTGGGAAATTTCTTCATTATTGAATATTTTTATATTCAATTCCAATTCATTCTCGCTAATCATTCCAACGGCAATTGAATTAATGTCTGCAATATTTCTAACAAAATTAATCGACGATTCCAACTCACCAATCAATCTTCCTCCACCTAACGCTTTCATGGCATACAGGCCTTTTCCTGCTTTACCAGCTTTAGAGATAGCCTTAATCATATCAGAAGTACTACCGCCAATAATTCCCAACCCTATTTTATTAATTATAGGAAATATAATATCGATCTCTTCGATTTCTGCTACCTTCTCGACAATCCCTACCACATGGGTAGAAATCCCGATTGCCCGAATGATTCCCTTTTCCAAAGCCGCGCGAATAACCTTTGCTCCCTTTTCTACAGAAATATCTGCCTGTATCGGCCCTAAGGTCAACGCGCCAAAACATAGTTCGCTTACTTTAATTCCAGTTTTTCCTAAAGTATATTTTTTCATATTTTAAGCTCTTCTTTCCATGTATTCTTTTTATTCTCTTAATATTTCTATAACTCTTTTTAAGGTGTCATCCTTACCAACATTTCCAGGAAAAATAATGTAAGGCAAACCGGGAAAACGACTTTCAGAACCTAACTTCCAAACAGGAATTCCTGGTTGAATTTGCCCCATAGCCATGGCTCTCTTTACGTTCAGACCTTTTACTCCAATATCACTTGAGGTAATACCTCCTTTTGCTACCAGAAAGCTTGGCTTTATTGTAAGGTCCTTAATTACTTTAGTCAACCCTTCTGAAATGCGTGAAGAAAAAAATAAATATTTGTCACTGTTCTTATTTTGAAAATCTTTTTTATAATATTCTCTTGAAGTATAGACACAAACATCTTTCCCTAAATTAAAACCTTTTGAAATTTCAAATTTAACTCTATCGATTTCTGCACTTAAAGTCTTTTGAGTTCTTACCTGACCAACATCCCATTCCACCCATTTCAAATTAGAGAGTTCTGCTAATTTTTTCATTTGTTGCGTTGTTTTTTGTACATAAGAACCAATAAAAATCAATCCTGGTGTAGAAGGTTTCCCTTTTGGATATAAAGTTTTCTTCCTTAATAGAGGTTTTGGATTAATTCCACCAATTACTTGTACAAAGGAAGCTGCGGTACGAAAAAGAAATTTTTTTCCTCTATTGATACTTTTGGATAAAGCCACTAAAAATATTTTTAAATCTGTATAATCTACTGCATTTATAATTATTTTATTAAAATTTTTTATTTCTAATAATATGTCTAATATTCCTTTTATATCTTGTTGTCTTAACATTTTTAATGGAATACTTGTAACTTGATTTACAGAAAATTGCCCTTCCGTTTTCTCTTCTATCCATTCTTTTAGATTGGAAGCCTTATATCCAAAAACCGCATCCCGGGCAAATTCAGTCTGACCTACCGGCACCAGTATATCTCTTTCTTTTATATAATGAATATCACTAAAAGTAAATCTTCCACCTTCCAAAAAAAAAGGAATTATTATTTCTCCATCTATTTCTCCTTCTTTTTTTAATTCATTATAAATTACGCTGGTTTCTAATGGATAATGCCCTCTAAGTGTAGAATCGCTTCGTGAAATAAGCAAAAACTTTATTCCCTCTTCCGCAGCTACCTGTCTCAAATCCTTGACCAATCGCTTATGGAGACTTTGGGTTTTAATAGGGGTTAGAGCTCGTGAATTTGTAAGAATATATATTACTTTATGTTTATCTTTAACTATTTCTTTCAAAACAGATAAATTCCAGGAAGTATAAATCGGGACTGAGTGAACTGTTTGTATACCAGTAGGGTCATCATCTAAAACAATAATTTTTTCCTTTATTCTTTCTACTGCATCTAACCATTCTTTATTTATTTTATTTTTTGAAATAGGTGAAGGAAGTTTTTTAATAAAATCATTCCAGTTTAAAGATTTTTCATTCATTTTTTTTAATCCTATTTTATAATTAAAAACAAAAAGGAATCAAATTATTATTGATTCTTTTATAAATAAATGATTACTCATATTATATTAGATTACACCAAACGCATGAATACATTCCCACATTTTATTCATGTAAAATCTATGTAATCCTCTTATTTAATCTGAGTAATCATCCACAATAATTGTTTTACGTATTACTTGAGGGTCTTTAAATTTATCTTCGGCATCTGTTAATTTTGAAGAAATACTCCAAACAATTGCCCCTTCCGAACCGGCTTGAAACCAGTGCCAGGTATCTGGTTGAATAATATATTAATCACCAGGTTTTATAACGATTTCATGCCAGACATCTATATATTTTTTTCTATGAAAAGGAGGATTTTCTTTTGGATTGCTAGTAATATTTCCAGGAATTACTAAATAAAATTCTCCCCATTGACCTCTAATAACTTCAGTTTTCCCCGGATAATTTTCTTTTTTAAAGGGCGGGTGTTTATGTTCAGGGAAAAATTGATTTGGTTTCAAAACAAGTAATTTTGCCCCCACCCATTCCGTACTAAACAAGGAAAGAGCATGGAGGCCGGTGGTATCAAATTCATTCAAGCCAAGATCAGCAATTTCAATAGAATTAATTTCTTCATCTTTGACAGGGAACCAGTTTTTTTTATAAAATTCCATGCCCAATTATGTGATTTTTTCCACTTACTTTTTTTTAATCATGTAATATTTCACCTTTTATTTATATAATAAATAACAAAAAATAAAAATTTATAGTTGTTTTTAAAATATTAATAAAATATATATTAGGTATCTATTCATATTTTAAATGTTTGGACTTTAAAACATCTCTTGATTTCAAGTGATGTGAAGTGATTAATGCTTGGGCTTTTTGGCTATTACGTTCCTTTATTGCATTCACGATTTCAAGGTGTTCTGAAAGGGTTTCTTCCGGAGGTCTTATTAATCCTTTTTGATAACTCTTCATAACAAAATTAAAATTTCTATCAAAATTTATAATAATAGAGTTTCCGCAAAGCTCAATGATTTTTTCATGAAATTCCTGGTCTGCCTTTATATAATTTATATACTCTACCTGGTCAAATGGTAGAACAAATTTATCAAATATATTATTAAATTTATCTAATTCTTTGGCAGAAAGTGTAGCGATACACAATCTTATGGCTATTCCTTCCAGTCCAGCCCTCACAGCAAAAAATTCTTTTAAATCGTCAAAAGTTAATTTTTTTACAAAGTATCCTTTTCTGTTTATTTTATCAATAAGATTCTCTCCAACAAGCCGGCTTACCACTTCATTGACTGGGGTAATGCTTACACCTAACATAGTAGCTAGCTCGACCTTGTTGATTTTTTGCCCCGGAATGAGATCTCCGTTAAGTATCATTTGTTTAAGCTTTTCATATACCTTATCTATCAAACGATCGTTTTTAATTTTAACCATGTATTTAAATATCCCTTTTAAATTTTTTTGTTATCCGAAATTTTTCTTTTTATCTTGCTTCTGGAATCAATAATATGATGATGCATTATTTTTTCTGCAAGATTTGCATTACCCTCCTTAATTGCATTATAAATCTCAATATGTTCTTCTAAGCTTTGAGAAGGATTTTTTAGCAAACCTTCTAAATTACTTAAAACAATCATATTGAAAGAAGAAATCAGTTTAATCAACAATTCATTTTTGCTCATTTTCATTATGGTCATATGAAAGGCGTAATCAATTTTGCTCAACCGTTTTGAAGAATATCGAGATATATTTTTTTTAAAATCACCAATTATTTTATTTAATTGATTCAGTTCGTGTTCAGTAGAATGTTTAGCAGCTTCGTAGGCACCCAAAGGTTCAAGTCTTGCTCTAATATCATATAGATCAAGAAATTCCTTATAATTTAATTTTTTAACAAATGTACCTTTCCTGGGAATTATTTCTACTAATACTTCTTTTTCAAGTTTTGAAAATGCTGATAAAATTGGAGTTCTAGAAACGCCAAGTTCTTGAGCTAGTTTTTGCTGATTAAGCTTTTCCCCGGATTTTAGCTCATCATTCAGAATCATATTTTTTAAAGTATGATATACTTTTTCAGATAAATCTAAGTGTTTTACTTTATACATATTTTCCTTCTTCGTTTTATTTATAATATAATCAATAAGCATAATATTCAAGAGAAATATTATATACAATATAATAACATTCTAATAATATTTATCCATATTCATTCCACACATACTCGCTTTTATTTAATGATAAAGTTCATTTTCATTCATATATTATATTTAAAATTTCCAGACTCAAATCGCCCTAATAATATAAAATAGCAAAGGCAAGATAATGAATAATCCCAACGTAGTGACCAGCCAACAAGAATTAGCTAAATCTAAATTTAAATCATATATTGAGACAGGGACCAGTGCAGTGAAAGCAACCGGCATTGAAGATAAAATGATGACAACTTTTAAAGGTAAACCTTCCTCAATTACGCCATAGCCTAAAAAAATAGCGATAGTTGATATAATTAAAGGCATTAATATAAATTTTATAATAGAAATTACAACGCATTCTTTTATATATTTTTTTACTTTTCTAAATTTCACAGCTAATCCAATAGAAATTAAAAGAATTACAGTTCCTCCGGGAATAAAAATAGCATTAATGGTTTTATAAAATTCCGGTCTTTCAATGCCTGATAAATTAAAAAATGCCCCTATTGCAATACTTGCCAAAGCGACAACAACAAAAATATCTGTAAAAACTTTCTTCAATTGCGATGTAATTTTTTCCCTTTTTATGACACTATCGCTGAACGATTTTGCAATAGGAAATCCTACAGCATAATAAATGACCTGTTCAAATAATTTATAAATAGGGAAAAAAGCAAATCCTTTTTCTCCTAAAAAAAGGTAACATATTAATCCTCCGATAGAACCAATATTTGTGAACGACCCACAAATAAACATAGAACCTGTATCTTTCCGGTTTAATTTGAATAATCTTGCTGAAGCAAAACCCAATATTCCTCCCACCAAAAGTGCAAAAATTCCTAGAAACGGAAGAGCTATGATTTTAAGATTATCTATTTTAATAATCCATAAAGCTCCAATAAAAGAAATGGGAACGAAAAACAAAAGCCCAATCTTCTGGAGAAGTTTGCGAAGTTCATCCAGACTAATAGGTAAATGGATAATTTTTCTTTTTTCTAATTGTTGAATAATATAGCCTGTAAATAGCCCAAAAAAAATATATCCTAATGAAATAATAATATTTTTAAACATTGGCAAACACCTTTAAACTACTTTTTAAATTTATTAACGTAACTTTAACAAATTAATTTAATGTAAAGTATTTTAAGACATTTTTGTCAGTATAATAAATTTTGTTCATCTACTTTTTATCACACAATTCTTTAGCCCTCTTAGCGATATTTTCTGCTGCAAGACCAAATATTTTAGTTAATTCCCAGGGAGCACCCGATTCTCCGAAACGGTCTTCTACACCGATCATATCCATAAGTAGTGGGGTAGAATATTTTTTATTCTGGTTGATTACTCCAGCTACGATATTTCCGAATCCGCCTACCTGGTGTTCTTCTACTGTTAGGATAATATTCGTTTCCTCAGCTGCTTTGGCAATGGCTTTCCTATCGATCGGTTTTACGGTATGAATATTTAAAATTCTGGTTTTAATATTATATTCTTCTTTTAAGATATAGGCAGCCCGCATCGCTTCCGCTACCATCGGACCACAGGCAATGATGGTTAAATCTTCCTTTTCTGATTGATAATCGGTAGATAATTTTGTTTCAAAGGCAGAGATAAAATTATCTCTGCCTCCTCTGTAGCGAATGATATTGGCTATCCCAAACTGGTAAGGAGTGTTATCTGAAGTTATTACAGGAGTTGCCTCCCGGGCATATCTAATAACCGCCGGTCCTTTGATGTAGGTCACAGCTTTGGTTGCCTTTTCAGTCTCTGTAGAATCACAGGGGACAACAAGATGCATATTAGGCAGATAATAGAGATTACTGATATCTTCCAAGGCCTGGTGGGTAGCTCCGTCTGCTCCCACAGAGATACCCGCATGACCATCAGCTATCTTAACATTATAGTTATTGTAACAAACGGTAGTGCGAAGTTGATCCCAGTTCCTGCCGGTTACAAAGACTCCATAGGAACCGATAAAAGGTATCTTTCCTTCCTTGGCCAGACCGGAAGCGACTAAAGTCATATTCGCTTCGGCAATACCCATTTGTAAAAATCTATTTTTCCTTTCGGGATGATTGGCAAAAAATTGATCCATTTTTATTGAAGAGGTAATATCTGCCCCAAGAGCAACAATCTTTTCATCCTCACCTAATTTATCCAAAGCCTTTCCAAAGCCGTTTCTAGTAGGAATCATTTCAACTTGCATGGAAGGAGAACTATTCCACCAGTAATTACGGGAAAACTTGGGAAGGGATGCTTCTATCTTTTTATCTACTTCCTTCTGGTAGGCAGTGGCAATCTGTAAAAGACCATCTACCTTTTCTTTGGTAAATTGAGAATCTCCGATATCTTTTAAAGCTTGATCCAGAGATTCTTTCCCGGACCTTCCGTCTTTGGGGGCTATACCATGATAACCTACCCGGTTTTCAGCAAAGGATATCCCTTTTCCTTTTATGGTATGGGCAATGATTACCGTAGGTTTACCTTTGATTTTTTGGGACTCTTCCAAAGAAGAAAGTACCTGGGACATATCATGTCCATCAATTTCCAGAGTATGCCAACCGAAGGCTTGCCATTTAGCTGTAAGATTTTCCAAACACATGACCTCTTTGGTAGGTCCGTCAATCTGTAATCTATTTCTATCTACAATGGCAGTAAGATTATCTAATTTGTAATGGGCGGCACACATTACTGCTTCCCAAATAGAACCTTCATCCAATTCTCCATCTCCATTAATAGAATAGATACGATAATCTTTATGTTCTAATTTAGCGTTTAGGGCACAACCTACTGCTACTCCTAGACCCTGACCCAAAGATCCAGCGGAAAGTTCCAACCCAGGAAGTTTTAGCCTATTAGGGTGGCCCTCAAAACCAGACCATAGTTTTCTTAGTTTTACCGTATCATCAAGAGGAAAATAACCTGATTCGGCAAGGGCTACATAGATAGCCGGAGCTTTATGCCCGACTGACCAGAAGACTCTGTCCCGGTCTTCCCATAGGGGATTAGCCGGGTCATGTCTTATATGTTTCAAATACAAGGCAGCGGTAATATCCATAATGGAGAGGGTTCCTCCGGTATGACCGGAACCGGCTGCAGTAATGGCTATCATATTGTAAGCTCTCATCTCTTTGGCTTTTTTTATTAATTCCTTAACAGTGTAATCTTTTCTAATTTTTTTGGTTTTTGAATCTATAATTGGCATTGGATATACTCCCTTTTTTTTATATCAATAATAAGTTTAATTTAAATTTATTTTGTAAATATATTTATTTTTTTTCTCTCTATTAATATATAATAATCAAATACATAAGTCAAAATATATTGTATACAATATTGACATTTCTATCAATATGTTATATAAATATATATGTATACAATAATTTGAAAATTTAATATATAAGGAAAGGAATATGGATAAAAAATCGCAAAACCTTGAAGAAAGAATTCAATATCTTAAAGAAAAAGCCAAGAAAGTTCGAAAAAATATTATTGACATGATTTTTATTTCACAATCAGGACACCCTGGTGGAGCCTTATCTGCAGCGGACATTATGACAGCGCTCTACTTTGATATTTTAAAAATTGACCCTAAAAACCCACGCTGGCCTGACCGAGATCGCGTTATTCTATCAAAGGGACACGCCTGCCCTGTTTGGTATTCCTGTCTTGCCATGCGGGGATATTTTCCTACGAAAGAATTAAAAACATTAAGGAAGTTTGAAAGTATCTTGCAAGGACATCCTGATATGAGAAAAACCCCAGGTATTGATATGACTACCGGATCTTTAGGCCAAGGTTTAAGTCTTGGAGTAGGAATGGCTCTGGAGGGAAAACTAGTCAAAAAAAACTATCACATATACGTTATTCTCGGTGATGGCGAGATTAATGAGGGACAAGTATGGGAAGCGGCTGCCTCTGCCAGCAAGTATAAATTAGACAATCTTACTGCCATTATAGATAAAAATAGCTTACAAATGGATGGTTTTACTGATAAGGTTATGCCAATGGACCCTATTGATAAGAAATTTGAAGCTTTTAATTGGTATACTATAACTATAAATGGCCATGACTTGAAGGAAATTTTATTGGCTTTGGAAAAAGCAAAAAAAATAAAAGATAAGCCTGTATGTATTGTAGCCAATACAATAAAAGGCAAAGGTGTAAGTTTTATGGAAAATATAAGAAAGTGGCATGGTAAAGCTCCCAACCAACAAGAGTACGAAATAGCGATTAAAGAAATAGGGGACAGTGACAATGAAAATAAATAAAGCAATAATTACAACTCGGCGGGCATTTTCCGAAAGAATGTTGGAATACGGCGCAATTAATAAGGATTTTGTAGTCTTTGAAGCAGATATTGGATACTCAACTTATTCTCATTTATTTGGTGATAAGTATCCTGAGAGATATTTTAATATGGGTATTGCAGAATCTAATACTATGGCTGCTGCTGCCGGTATGGCTGCAGATGGCAGAACGGTAATCGCCTGTAGTTACGGAGTATTTATCACCATGAGAGCTCTTGAAGCCATACGCACATTTATCTGTTATCCAAATTTAAATGTGAAATTCCTATCTTCGCATGGAGGAGTAACCCCTGCTACAGATGGAGTAACCCACCAAGCAACCGAAGACATAGGTATTATGACTACCTTGCCAAACATGAAAGTTCTTGCTCCTGCTGATACAGAATCAGCAAAAAAAATATTTGATGTTGCTATAAAAAACCCTGGACCTGTTTTTATAAGACTTATGCGAGATCCCCTTTTTGATATCTATACTAAAGAAGATACTTTTGAACTCGGAGGGAGTAAAACTATCCGAAAGGGTAAAGATATAACCGTAGTAACTTATGGAGATACTATCTTCCAGGCACTGAAAGCAGCTGATGAACTGGAAAAAGAGAATATTTCTATTGAAATAATTGATATGTATTCTATTAAACCCTTCGATAAAAAAAATCTTCTTAATTCCATTTCTAAAACAGGTGCTCTGTTGGTTGTTGAAGACCATCAAAAAAGAAACGGCCTTGGTTACGAGCTTTCCAATTTTTGTTTAAAAAATAAACCAGTTCTTTTTGATAACCTGGGTCTTAATGATACCTTTGCTGAAAGTGGAAATTATTATAAACTAATTGATAAATATGGTATATCTAAAAAACATATTTTTAATAAAGCCAAAGAACTTATTTCTAAAAAAAGGAAGTGAAAATAATTATGGATTATCCGGTAAAACAAGCAGTAATTAGTAGTTTCTTAAGTAAAACAAAAGATCGTTTCCATGAATATAATGAGGAGAAAACTTTGGAAGAACGATTTAAAATGGTCTCTGAAATAGAGGGAATGGATGGTATGGAATTAGTTTTTCCTTATGAAGTTAATAATTCTAATGAACTTAAGACCCTAACTTCGAAATATAAAATAAATATTGCTGCTATAAATGTAAACGTAAAAGCAGAACCTGAGTTTAAAAACGGGGGCTTAACTTCAAATAAAAAAGAGGTTCGTGCTAAAGCAGTACAATTCATAAAAAATGCTAAAGATTTCGCCAAGGAAGTTGGAGCAAATAAAGTAACCTGTTGCCCCTTAGGTGATGGATATGAATTTAGTTTTAATTGTAATTATGCACAATCATGGAAATACCTGATTGATACGTTTGGTGAATCAGCAAATTATCTTCCTGAAATTCCTCTTTTTATAGAATACAAACCAGCTGAAACCAGAGGAAGATGTTTTATAAATACTGCCGCTAAAACCCTTTGCTTGCTTAATGAGATTGGAAACAAACAAGTGGGAGTAACCATTGATTTCGGACATTCAGTAATGTTTGGCAACGAAAATCCAGCGGAAGCTCTTACTTTAGTTGCGGAAAGCCCATTTCCTTTTTATATTCACATTAATGATAATAATGGCCAATGGGATTGGGATTATTTTGCAGGAACAAAACACTTCTTAGAATATGTTGAATTTCTCTACTATCTTCAAGAATATAATTATAATGACTATATTACCTCTGATACATCTCCTACTCGATGGGATATTAAAGGAACTTTTGAAGCAAGTGCCCGTATTACAAATAAGTTATGTAAACTTTTAAGCAACTTAAATAGAAAAGAATTTAATAAATTAATATCGGGAGATGACTATTTAAAAACCTGGAAATTTATTGAAAGGAATATATTTTCTTTATAGAAAATAATTTTTACAAAGATAAAGACTGCCAAAGCTAATTACAATAAAAATATTTTTTAAGTAATAAAAAATATTTAAATAAAGTAAATAGAATAAGATTACGATAATTACTATATACCAAGTAACTTTCTTGCTTCATTCGGGTTTGCCAATTCAAAACCTGATATTTCTAATTCTCTTCGAATTTCTTTTACTAACTCAAGATTGGTCTCTGCTTCCTTATTATTACAGATCTTAGAATCTTCAAAACCAACTCTAACCATAGTTGCCCCTTGAAGGCAGGCTTGCAAATGAGATGAAAAGTCTCTACTTTCTCCAAAAACAGCACCCCACATACTTTCTTTGGGGAGCATAGACTTCAAAACTTCCACAAGTGGAATAGAAAAAGCCATACTCCATTTACAATTAAAAATAAAGTTAAAATTATATTGTGGTTTAATTAAGCTTTTTTTAATGAGAGACCTAGAAATAATAATATTAGAAGTATCAAATATTTCCATAGATGGTTTTATGTTTTCCTCTTTCATTCTCTGTAACCAATATCTAATATCTGGTATTGTGTTTATATATACCTTATCAAGAAAATTTAAAGAACCCATGTTTAATGAACCTAGTTCTGCTTTTTCATTCTGAAGAGGAAATGCTCTTTCCTGAGACGTTAAACCGGAAAGTCCTCCGGTGGAGGCTTCAATTACTACGCTACACTCATTAGTAATTAACTCAATTGTCTTTGAGAAATTACTTAAATCTGTAGTTAACTCACCTTCACTATCTCGTGCATGGAGATGAACCAAGGAAACCCCTTCTTCTGCACATGCAATAACTTGCTTGGAAATTTCTTCCGGTTTAACAGGATTATGATAATCCTTTCCCCAACCGCCGGTTGGAGCCAAAGCCAAAATAATTTTTTTAGCCATAAATATATCTTCACTTTCTTATATTAGGGAATATTTTACTAAGAAATATTCTTATCTATTTTTCTCGAAAACATTCTATTTAATATTCTTTTAGTAAGAATTTTAAACCATGGAATCTGACTAACTACCATAAGTAAAATTACCAAAATCAAAATTAAAGATACTGGTCGAGTAATAAAAGGTAAAAAACTTCCTTTTGAAACCATTAAAGCTCTCCTTAGACTAGCATCAGCCATAGGTCCCAGGATAACTCCAATAACTAAGGGAGCAATGGGGAACTCCATTTCAGTCAAAAAATAAGCCAAAATTCCTATTGGAACCATTAAATAGAGGTTAAAAATTTGCAAACCTAAAGAATAAGAACCAATTACACATAATACTGCAATAACAGGCATAAAAACAGGTGGAGGAATCCTTAATACTTTTATCACTTGCTTAGCTAACAACATTCCAGTTATCCACATTGCAAAGGAAGCTAATAAAAGAATAGCCCCCACTTGTGGTATAAAAAGTGGATGATCATAAATTAACATAGGACCAGGCTGAATTCCATGCAGCAACAATGCTCCTAAGAGCATTGCTGCTGGCGGACTTCCAGGAACTCCTAAACTTAAAAGTGGTATCATAGCTCCTCCAATACAGGAATTGTTAGCAGTTTCAGTAGATATTACTGCCGAGAGCTCACCTTTTCCGAATCTTTCAGGATGTTTGGAAGAATTTTTAGCCGCCCCATAAGATACCCAACCAGCAATATCTTCCCCTATCCCAGGAATTGCACCAATGCCAACCCCAATCAAAGCTGAACGTATAATATCTTTAAAATGATGAAGAATTTCAGTAAATTCTGGCAAAATCCTTTGAAAGCGTTTGGCTTCTCCGGAAGTTATTTTATCTCTCAACATCTGGATAATTTGGGGAATTCCGAAAGCACCTATAAGTACAGGCACCACATTTATTCCTCCGTCTAACTCAGTTAATCCAAAGGTAAAACGGGGGTAAAACTGAAGTTGATCCCTACCTACACAAGATAGAAATAATCCCAAAAAACCAGCAATCCAACCCTTATATACTAAATCTTGGCTAGTTAAAGTACCACTAATTATAATTCCAAAAAAAGCTAACAAAAAAAATTCAAAGGAAGTAAAATTTAGGGCAAACGCGGAAATAAGAGGAGCTATGGTTATGACGAACAACATTCCTATGAAAGTACCAATTGCAGAAGCAGTTGTTGTAAGACCCAAAGCTTTTCCCGCTTTCCCTTGACACGCTAACGGGTATCCGTCTAAAGCAGTAGCTGCCGCAGCAGCTGTACCGGGAATATTAATGAGAATAGAGGCATATGACCCACCATATATTGCACCCACATAGATTGCCAATAGGGCCACCATGGAAGTGCTGGTATCCATTCCATAAGTTAAAGTAGTGAGTAGCCCTACCCCGAGAGTCGCAGTTAAACCAGGCATGGCTCCAAAAATGATTCCCAACAACACTGAACCAAAAAGGATTAATACATTGATTGGATTAGCAATTAAAATAAATATTTGTTGAAAAAAAATATATAACTGTTCAAAAATAAACATATTAACTCCTGCTATTTTAAAAAATAATAAATATTGTGCATAAATTGTATGATTAATCCCTCTTTAGGAAGCGGAACCAATAAAAAATACCTAAAAGTTGGACAAAGAATTAAAGGCGTTATTATTGCTACTAATAAAGAAAGCACTAACCTTTTTTTATAAATTTGATTATTCCTTACTTTTCTCCAACTATAAATTACATAACTTAAATAAAAAAATAATGCCAGAATATCTATAAAATATCCATAATAAGAATTAATAATCTTTGAAATATCAAATACAAAAAGAATGATAAAAATTATGCTTCCGATAAAATAAAACAAAGTTAATTTTTTTAATAGATCTTTATCATCAAAATAAAAAACAGATATAAAATAAGTTAAAAAAAGTGTAACGGAGATAAAAAAATCAATACGGGGAATATCTAAATAAACAAAGGTTAATAAAGCTAATAAAATACCAATAAATCTAATATTTTTTTCAGATAGTCCTTTATATCTTAATGAAAAATTATCCAAAAAATATTTAGCTCCACCAGTTTTTATAGAATGAAGGAAAAGTACTGCTCCTAAAATCATAATAAAAATGCTGATAATTAAAGGAAATAAGGCGGGAGAAACATACCAAACATTCTGTACTCCTCCAAAAGTATCCTTCATTGGCATTTTAAGGGTTTCCACAATAATCCATAAACTAAATAACAATAGCAAAATACTGGTAATAAAATCTGCTCTTCTTAATTCTTTCTTCTTCATAATTTAATCTCTGAATCCTATAAATTTTATATAATTTTAGGCAGCTGAATAATTTTATTTATTCAGCTGCCTTTTTAATTATGTACCATTCAAAACAATTTTTAAGGTTTAGGTATCCCTAAAGTTGACGGATCAACTTTTGCAGCTTTTAAATCCCAAAGGGTCCAGGTAAATAACGATTCAAGTTTATTAAATATTTCTACACCTTCGCTTCCAGTCGCACCTGATACAACATAGAAATTATCTTCAGCCCATTTTACAAATTTATCTGTCTTTAGTGCTTTATCGAAAGAATCTATTAATACAGCTTTAATATCATCCGGTGCATCCGCTTTTATTGCAAAACCAATAGACTGAGAAATAGGTAGATACTCTGAAAGTTTAGGATAAAAATCAAAAGCAGAAGGTAAAGTTTTTCCAGCTAAATCAAAAGAATTGGAAATTAAAACTGCTAAGGGTCTTAATTTTCCACCACGAATGAGCTGAGCTTGTTCTGCTACTGAAGTAATTACTACGGAAACTTCTCCTGTCATAGCAGCATTTTGAGCAGGGGCAGAACCTGAATAGGGAATAAAATTGAACTTTGCACCTGAACCATTTTCTAAAGCAAGAAGGTTTAAATGATGAATAGAACCGGCTCCACTAGCTCCAGCTCTTATTTCACCAGGTTTAGCTTTAGCCGCTTCGATAAGATCAGTAAGAGTGTTATATGGGGTATCAGGAGTTACAGATAGAACATCTGGTGAACCACCGATGATGAAATAATCCCAAACATTCATTCTTTTTTCAAATCCGCCTTGTACACCAGCAGTTACATTTGATTCAGAAAGACCACAAAGAGTATATCCATCCGATGGTTGAGAATAAGCAAAATTCATTCCAACAGAACCAGCAACTCCACCAGTTTTATTCACCACATTAATATTTACTCCTAATATTTTAGCCATCTCTGCCATAACTACTCTATTGCAAACATCAGTTCCTCCTCCAGCACCCCAAACCACTACATCGGTAATATTTCTTTCAGGATAGGAAGCACTTACAGAAAGTACAAAACTCATACAGAGAAACAATGCAACAACGATCAGTAAAATTAATTTTTTCATAATAATCCTCCTTTAAATTTTATAAATAATCTTTTTTCACTTATAACTACAATACATTTTTTGTTTCTATATTTTTTTCCTCCTTTATTTTATTACTTTCTAAAAAAGTTAAAGGAAAATGCAGTTTTGATGAAAATCTATCTCTATTTTTAATTAATATTGTATACAATATATTTATAGCATAATTTATTTAGCCTGTCAACAAATTTGTATTTTTATTTACAAATTAAAAATGAATATTCTCGAGGCAATTTAGATATCGGTCTATAATAAATCTAACGTAATAATGGGAAATAGTGTAATTTTTTTTGAGTAAGAATAAATATGGAGGGAAATTTTAGTTTTAGATATTTTTTATTATAAAAATTGAAAGTTTAACCCTTAATACCTGATCGGGTGAGACTTTTTACAAAAAGAGGTTGAAGGATGAAAAAAACTAAAAGCATTGGAATGACAGCGGAAACTGTGCCAGCCATAATCACTCCCCAGTTGCTCGCTCCCTCTGCATCGA
>Ga0307991_1001538_pt1 | contig 16065 bp, 2 predicted proteins | sample EllFjometagen131_FD_203146 | JGI IMG/M metagenome (GOLD analysis project Ga0307991, IMG submission 203146) | Marine microbial communities from Ellis Fjord, Antarctic Ocean - #131 | ecosystem: Environmental > Aquatic > Marine > Unclassified | place: Southern Ocean | collected 2014-10-08
TTTTGGCTTTGGAAAAACTATCACATATTACGTTAAAGCTATTGATGTAGCACCTGCAGCAAATGCCGACTCATCAAGCACATATTCCTTTTATTGCAAGTATAGTTCTGGAGGTTCTTTTATAGTTGGAACAGGAACAGTAGTTAATGGTGCTATGGCATACCCTGCACCCTATGGAAATTATTGGTGGGGTTCAAAACATCAAATGATAATTCCTGCTTCAGAGATGGCTGCAGTAAACATGGTTGGAGGGCAAATAGAATCAGTAGCTTTTGATGTTACTGCAGTAAACTCTTGTCCAGGACTACAGAATTATACTATAAAAATTGGAACAACAAATTTAAGTGCAATTACAACTGCATGGCAATCTGGTTTAACAACTGTTTATACAAATTCTTCATATCAACCAACTACTGGTTGGAACGTACATACTTTTCAAACTCCATTTAACTGGGATGGTGTTAGCAATATAATAGTTGAAACATGTTTTAATAATTCTTCTTATGTAAGTAATGGTAATGCAAGCGTTAATCAAACTGCAACTTCTTATACTTCAACTCATCTTGTTTATGGTGATAACGCTAACAACTGTTCATCTCCCGGAATCGGTAGCACACAAAGTCAGCGACCAAATATGCAATTTGTTGTTTCAGGTGTGTTGTCACTTGATTTAGATATTGGTGCATATCAAATCACTAATCCAACAGGCGGTGTTTTGGCAAGTCAGGATTTTGAAGTCAAGTTTAATATTAAAAACTTTGGAAGTGATAGTGTTGTAAAAGCCACTGTAAATTGGGAATTAGACAATGTACTTCAAACACCATTTGTATATTTAGCAACAAATTATGATACTATTTGGAAAGATTCAGTTTCAGCAGAGATAATACTGGACACATTAAATATTGGAGTTGGAGCTCACTCCATAAAAATATGGACTCTTAATCCAAATGACACTTCTGATTATAATTCGGGGAATGATACTGCATATGTTAGTTTCTTTGCTTGTAGTTCATTATTAAGTGGGAATTATACAATTGGAGGAACAAATCCAGATTTTGCTGATTTTTCAGCAGCAGTGATGGGATTAGATCAATGCGGTATTAATGGACCAGTTACTTTCACAGTGGCATCAGGAACCTATAATGAACAAATTGAACTTCCATTTGTTACCGGTTCATCAGCAACAAATACAATAACATTTCAATCAGCTTCCGGTGATAGTTCAACAGTAATACTTACAAATAATGCCTCATCGGCAACAGGGAATTACACCTTAAAACTAAACGGAACAAGTCATATAACCTTTAAGGATATGACATTTGCTGCCACTGATAGTTTATTATCAAAAGTTATTGAAATTGGAAATTCTGCTGAAAATGTTCATTTTTTAAATAACAGAATTATAGGAATGTCAACATCAATAACAGATGAAGACGCAGCCTTAATTTACACATCTGATTCTATTGGAAATAATATAAGCATTCTAAATAATAGGTTAGAGAATGGGTCAATTGCCATTGAGCTTAGCGGAAAAAGTAGTTGCAGTACTAAAGCTACAGGAGTTCAAATAAATAATAATATTCTGATGAATCATTTTGCATCCGGAATTATATTGACGAATTTATTTTCTCCGGAAGTAAGTCTAAACCAAATAGAAACAAATTCCAATTCTAATTCATACAATGGAATTTCAGGAATTCAATTGTCAGGAACTCCCATTATTATTAAAAACAATATCAAAGCAACCAACACACAAATTGCTTATGGAATCAGGATGAGTCAATGTGATATTTGCATGTCTTCAACAAATTCAGGATTAGTAGCAAATAATTTTATACTAATTAATGGCTTATCAACTGCAAATACAATTACTGCAGGTATTTTAAATAATGAATCGAAAAATTTTAATTATTATTATAACACAATAAATATTACGGGAAACCAAACAAATGCTGTATCAATGTGTTTGTTTGATGCAACCGCCGGTTTGTCGGATAACATTAATATTGTAAATAATATTTTTAGTAACGAAGCTAATGGTTACACTTATTATGTTACCGGTGTTGATACAACAAAATTCTTTGTTGATTACAATGACATTTTTAATCCCGGAACTGGAACATTTGCATATCTCGGAGCAGCAGTAACTGATTTTGCTACATGGAAAACAAAAACAGCAGAAGAAACTCACTCTATCACAATAAATCCCTATTTTTCATCTGCTATTAACCTTCATACAACAAATAATCTGGTAAATGGAACAGGCACGCCTATAGCAGGAATAACAGATGATATTGATGGAGATTTAAGAAATGCAACTACACCTGATATTGGAGCAGATGAATTTGCCCCATCTCCTTATGATATTGCAACTCTTGAAATAATTGCACCAATTGATGGATGTGGATTAGATACTAACGAAGTTGTAACCATAAGAATCAAAAACCTTGGAAGTGCAACAGTTAACGGTGGATTCACAGCAAGTTATAAGATAAATAACAATACTGCTGTAACAGAAAGTGTTTCAAGTACAATTCTTAGCGGAGACACTTTAGATTATTCATTTTCTAATACTGCTAACCTTGATGTTTTTGCTTTAATGATAGATTCAACTTATGAATTTAAAGCATGGGTTGACCTCACTACTGACCCTGTTCATTATAATGATACAGCAGTAGCGAGTGTATTTTCAGGATATTTGCCTCCTTCACCAGTAACTAGTGATACTTCGATTAATTATGGTGATTCAGTAACTTTAACTGCACAACATGCAGATTCAGTATTTTATTGGTATGAACATGATACAAGTTCAGTAGAATTATATACAGGAGAATTTTTCACTACACCTGTATTATATGATACAACAACCTATTGGGTGTCAGTAAGTGGTGGTGGTGGAATTTTGGATTCTGTTCATCCAAGTACATACGCTTCAACTTATACTGCTGTAGCTGGACTTAGAGGTTATCATTTTCAGGCTCCGGTTGATTTTGTAATCACAGGATTAAGAGTTCCTATTAATGTGGGAACAGATCCTCAAAGTGTCGAAGTATTACAATTCACGACAGCACCTAGTGGCTCAACTTCTCCACATACTGTGTTGTTTCATGCTGCAATGGTTCCAGGAACTGGCTACATACCTTGTAATATTCCAATTACTATGGGCGATTATATTTCAATAAATGGCTCTCGAGGAACAGGAACACATAAAAACAATTATGCTCCAAGTACTCCTATTAGTATTTATGGAATAAATACTGTTATTGGTCGTTCATGGTCTAATAGTGCTGCACTATATACTAATCCAACACCATCAGGAACCGTTACGAGACTAGTAGGTGGTAGTATTTCTCAGGTAGACTTTCTTTATGGCAGTGCAGGTGGCGGTTGTGAGAGTAATAGAGCTCCATTGAATGTGAATGTAATAAATATTCCAACTGTTGAACTTGGTATATCTGCTATAACTACAAATTCAGGATGTAATATGACAAATGCAGAACAAGTCACTATTGATATTTACAATCAGGGATTTGTTGCGGCAACTGACAGTATTTATGTTAGCTACAGAATAGATTCAAATAGTTTTATCACTCAGGAAATTGTTATTGATACTATTGCTCCTGGTGATACAATAAGCTATACCTTTAATACAACCGCTAATCTTTCAGTAGTGATAAATGATACAACTTACACAATTACAGCTTATGTTGCACATCCTCAAGATGTTTATGCTGTCAATGATACTTTAGTCAGTGGATTAATTGAAGCACTATATACTCCTCCGGCACCTATTGTAAGTGATACTATAGTTCCTTATGGTTCAATTATTACTTTAACAGGAATTTCAAATGATACTTTATATTGGTATAATACTCCGGTCGACACAAATTACATGTATATGGGTTCATATTTTACAACACCATTATTGTATGATACAACAACTTATTATGTTGAAGCAAAAGCTGGTAGTAGTGGTTCATATACTTTAGGAACAGGTACAACAACAAACACTAGCACGGGTTATCCTACTCCTTATGGAAATTATTATTATGGGAGTAAAAACCAGTTTTTAATTTTAGCATCTGAATTATCAGCAATGGGAATGACTGCCGGTGATATTAAATCTGTTGCTTTTGATGTAGCAAATGTTAATGCATGCCCCGGATTAACAAATTATGAAATTAAACTTAAAAACATTCCTTTAACTGCATTGACAACAGCATGGGAGTCAGGATTAACATCTGTATATCTAAACCCATCTTATCAACCTGTTACAGGATGGAATACTCACACTTTCACAACATCATTTAATTGGGATGGAACAAGCAATCTAATTATTGAAACTTGTTTTAATAATACAAGTTATCCATCAAATGGCTGTGCATCGGTAAATCAGACTAGTACAACTTTTGCAGCAACACATGAATATCATACAGATGGTGCAACAGTATGTTCTGCTCCGGGAGCAGGTTTAACTTATAATCAACGGGCAAATATGGTATTATATGCTGCTTCAAGCGGATGCCCCAGCCCTAGAGTTGCTCTTAATGTAAACGTTTCAGCACCTCCGCAATTTGATGCCGGAATAAAGTCTATTCATACACCTTTTACAGACTTTGATCTTACAGCTAATGAAGCTGTTCAGGTAATGGTGATGAATACCGGAACAGATTCAATTTACAATTTCCCACTTGCTTATAAAATTGATAATCTTCCTCCTGTTATTGATACATTTACAAATGTCCTTCATTCGGGAGATTCAGCATTGTTTACTTTTGCTACACCTGCTGATATGTCAGTTTACAAAATTTATGATGTAAAAACATATACAATGCTTCCTCTTGACAGTACATTTATGAATGATACATCATCAACGCAAGTTGAAAATAAAATGATTGTCTATTGTGTATGTACAGCAACCTCCGGAAGTTACGAGGATATAACTAATGTTACAATAGCAAACCTAAATAATACTTCTACAGTACCTGCTTCAGGCTCAATGTACTCCGATTATACAAGTTTGCCTCCTGCAATTCTTGCACCGGGTCAAACTTATAATGTTTCAATTACAACATCTTTTGCAGTTGGTAATACTTACCAATATAATTGCTGGGTTAATGTGTTTATCGATTATAACCATGATGGAATATATACCCCTGCAACTGAAATCGCTTTTAGTTCGACAACAACATCATCTAATACCGTTACTGGAACGATAACAGTTCCTCAAACAGCAACATCAGGAGTTGCTACTGGAATCAGAGTTGCTTTTAGAGAGTCGGGAAATCAGGCCAACACAGGTCCATGTGGAACATTCACTTGGGGTGAAGTAGAAGATTATAAGGCATTTATAATGCCATTGATACCAAATGATGCAGGTGTTACAGAAATTATACAACCCGGTAGTATAACTAACGAATCTGCTTCTACTCCTGTGGAAGTTGTTGTGAAAAACTTTGGAACTGATACAATTACTTCAATGAGCATTGATTATAAAATTAATAATGGTACTCCTGTGACAAATTCTTATACTGGGACATTACCTCCTTCAGCTACAGATACTGTAACTTTAACGAGTTTTTCTTCTCCTGCAGGAAATTCTAATATTTGTGCATACACTGTTTTAACAGGAGACACTAATACTTTTAATGATGGCATATGTAAGGCTTTCTTTGGAATTCCTTCAAAAGATGCTTTTGTAACAGGAATTGTTGAGATAGATGATGGATGTGGATTAGGCTCAGATACAATAATGATTTGGATTAATAATATTGGTGTTGACACTATCAATGGTTTTACTGCCGATACTATTACTGCGCATTATCAGTTGGATGGTGTTTCAACAATAGTTACTGAAAATATGCCATTAACTATTAATCCTGGTGACAGTGCTTTATTTGTCTTTAATGCACAAGCTAATTTTGCTGTAACTACTGCAGATTCAGTGTTTGATATAGCAGCATGGGCAAATCTAACAGGAGATAATGTTCATTATAATGATACGGCTTATTCAGATGTTGAATCATTACATACACCAGCTGATCCAATTGTTATTTCACCTATAACTGTGCCTTATGCATCCCCTGCCACAATTAGTGCTATTTCACCAACAGCTGATACTTTGATTTGGTATGATTCATTAGTTGGGGGAAATATTATTGGTGGCGGACCAACTTATACAACAGGTTTAATGTATAACCCCGATACCTTCTATGTTCAGGCAGGAGGAGGCCTCTCTGGAGCAGGAGTTAATATTGCGCCTTTAGCAGTTGCTTCTGCATCCCCTGCATGCAATACTGGAGCCTGCAGTACACTTAATGATTTAAACTTTGGTACTTGTGGAACGCAGCAAACGTGGATTACTTCATCTGCATCAAATCCCGGTTCTGCTGTAAATGTAACCTTTGTTTGGCCAACGCCTCATTTAATTAATAAAATGACTATCAATGTAGGACAAAATAATACTCGTTTTCTAACTGGTGGTACCGTGCAAATATGGAATGGTTCGGCCTGGATTAGTCACACAACTTTCACTCAATCTATTGGAGTTTGTTTCTACGACATAGTTTTTCCTCCTGTTTCTACAACCCGAATAAGAATTATTGATATGACTGTAGGCGGCTCTCAATCTTCCAATGTTAATTTCAGAGAAATTGAGATTTACGATGTTCTTCAATCAGGTTGTGCCAGTAATAGAATTCCTGTTATTGTAAATGTATCTGCACCTTCAGCATGTGATGTTGGGGTTTTTGCAATTCCTCAACCAACTTCTGCTATTAACTTGACAAGTAGTGAAACAGTATCTGTAAAGGTAAAGAATTACGGAACAGCAGCCCAAACTAATATTCCAGTTTACTATCAGATAAATGCAAATCCACCTGTAGTTGACACAATAACTTCAACTATTAATCCAAGTGATTCTTTGTTGTTTACTTTTGCAACATCTGCAAATTTAGGCATGGCAGGAAATACATATAGTTTAAAAGCATATACAGCATTGACATGCGATTCGGTTCAAGTAAATGATACCACATGGAAAAGTGTGCAACATATGCTTCCAAATTATTGTGCTTGTTCTGCAACATCGGGTGCATATGAAGATTTGACAAATGTAACAATAAGTAATCTAAATAATTCATCAACAGTTCCGGCAAGCGGTTCAATGTACACAGATTTTTCATCTACTGTTGCACCCGCCCAGTTAGCACCTGGAGTTAGTTATCCTATATCTATTTCTTCAGATTATGCAGTTTACACTTCATCATACACGTGTTGGGTAAATGTTTTTATTGATTTTAACCGTGATGGTGTTTTTGATCCAAACACTGAACGTGCTTTTGGTTCAACTACTTCATCATCGAATACAGTTACGGGAACACTTAGTGTACCATTTAATGCGCTATCAGGATTAACAAAAATGAGAGTTGTGCTTAGGGAAAGTGGCACTCAGGCAAATACAGGTCCATGTGGTCCATATACATGGGGAGAAACCGAGGATTATAATGTTTCAATTGCTCCTAAACTTCATCAGGATGCTGGAGTTGTTGATATTATTCAACCAACAACAATGTCCTCAAGTGCTCCAACACCAATTGAAGTTATCATTGTAAATTATGGAATAGATGCTATTGACTCTATTGATGTTTCCTATCAATTGAATTCTGCAAATCCATATACTGTTACATTAACTGATACTATACTTCCTCTTGATTCATTTTATTATTCATTTCCAGCAATTGTATTACCAACAGGACAAAATACAATTTGTGCTTATACAACATTGCTTGGAGATAGTAATACATTCAATGACCAAAAATGTATTACTTCGTTTGTTCAACTAATGACAACTCCTCCATATTTTGATAATTTCGAAGGTGCTGATTATTGGCTTCCTGATACAATCCCAAATCAGTGGGAACGAGGAATTCCTACAGCTCAAACTATTAATACTGCTCACAGTTCGAGTACTGTATGGATGATTCAACTTGATACTAATTATAATAATAATTCTTTTGATTATCTCTATACTCCAAAATTTATCTTTGGACTTGTTACACCTGATTCTTTATCATTCTGGCATTATGTTCACACTCAAAGCACTTATGACGGTGGACGTATTCAATACCTAAACAATACTGGTTTTTGGTCAACACTTGGAGATTTAAATGATACTAATGGAACTAATTGGTATAATACTACACAAACAGGTATTGATATGTGGACAGGAAATAGCAACGGATGGCAATTGTCAACTTACGACCTTACATCTGTAAACGACCTTGCAAATATTGCCCAGTTCAGGTTTATTTTTTCATCTGATAATACTACTAATAATTTTGACGGTTGGGCAATTGATGATTTTAGAATTACTGTTCCTAAATTACCTAAAGATGCAGGTGTTACTCATATCATTACTCCTGTTGATTCTACTATGACAGGAAGCAATGTTACTGTTCAGATTACTATTCAAAACTTTGGTACCGACACTTTAGACACTATTCCTGTTAATTATGCAGTTACAGGACAAGCAGCAACAACAGCAACATGGTCTGGTTACTTGCTTCCTAATGCAACTGATATCTATACTTTCTCAACACCTTATTCAGGACCAAATACATTGTATGAACTTTGTGCATGGACATCAATAACAGCAGATACTCACTTCGACAACGACACTATTTGCAAAAATATCAGTACAATTGCAGCAGCTGATGATGTTGGAATTATTGAAATAATCAATCCTGATAGTATAACGGCTATCGGTTATAATGTAACTGTTATTGCTAAAATCCATAACTTTGGAACAAATACTGTTACGAGCATTCCTGTTGAATATGAATATGGAATTAATCTTATTCAGGGAACTTGGACAGGAACTTTGCTTCCTAATGCTACAGAGAATTATACATTTACTACACCTTATCCTTCTCCAATAGGAAATTACAATTTATGTGTTCGTACAAAACTTACAGGAGATGCTGATTTAACTAATGACGAAATTTGTGAAGGTTTATTAGGAACTATAGGAATTGATGAATATGACGATAGTAAATTTATTCTATTACAAAATGTTCCAAATCCAACAAAAGGAATTACTACTATCGGTTACATTGTTCCTAAAGCAGGAAAAATTAAATTCGAAGTAATTAATCTGCTCGGAAAAACAATTTATTCCGAAAACAAAAATGTACTCTCAGGAAAAAATCAAATTGACTTAGATGTTAATACTTTGCCTTCAGGAATTTATTATTATTCTGTTATATTTGACGGAAAACGTCTTGTGAAGAAAATGATAAAAAACTAATCTTTGTTTTAAAAATATATTATTTTTGCATATCTTTTATAAACTATAAGCATGAATATCCAATAGCATTTCTCTTGAAAATTGAGAAATGCTATAATTTAAAATAAAACATAAACGTATGAAAAAAATTGCATTGCTATTTTTAGCATTATCTCTATCTATATTTGTTTCTTCACAAACAGTTGTATTTCATGAAAATTTTGAATTACCCTCACAAGCCGATAGCTTGACATCAACCTCTACAGGAACAAATGCATGGGGAATAAACACAACATTTCATGCCGGAGGTTTGAGGTCTGATTCCTGCATTGTTTCTCAGGGAGATACTACATATCTTACTACAAACGCATTTAGTACAAGCGGCAATGCTAATGTAATTCTTGAATTTGCTCATATTTGCAAAATTGAGTTTTTTGATGCAGCAGAAATATTTGTTTCAGCCAACAATGGAACAACATGGACAAAGCTAATAAGCACTCAATATTTAGGACTTGCAAATTTTGGAACAGCAGGAAACAAATTTACTTCAACTGCTTACACTGATTGGCAACCTGCAAATAATAATGCAACTCCAACAAATCTTTGGTGGAAACTTGAACAATTTGATGTCTCATCTTTAATCAGTAATTGCTCTCAAGCAAAAATAAGATTCGCTTTAACTGATCTTAATAGTTCAGGTTCTGCAGGTAACTATGGTTGGTTGCTCGACAATATTAAAGTTACTGCTGCAATTGACGAATTAGTTCCTCCTGTTATTACTTTGAATCCTCCAATACTTATTGATTCAGTTTTTCAATTCGGACCTTTCAATATTAATGCAACAATAACTGATGCTTCGGGAATTGATACAGCTATGTTAGTTTATACAAGAAATAATGGAAGCCCTGATACTGTTGGTATGATTAACAACACTGGAAGCTCATTTCTTGGTATAATTGATACTATACCTGCATTTAGTTTGCTTGACACAATTTGTTATCATGTTGTTGCTATAGATAGTTCTCTTGTAGCTAATGTTGCAATGGAACCATCAATAGGTTGTAATCAGTTTATTATTTACACATCACCCCCTCCTGCAAATTGTACTTCACCAATTACAAGCTTTCCATATTTACAATATTTTGATTCTATACCTGCATACTCAGGTAATCCATATTGTAGTACTACACATACATTGCCTGCTTTATCAGGCTGGACAAATGAATCAGGTGACCAAACAGATTGGTGTCCTTACTCAGGTAGCACTCCAAATAATCCCTATACCGGACCAAGCTCTGACCACACATCAGGAACTGGAAATTATATGTATGTTGAAGCAACAAGCTGTTATAATCATACTGCTTATTTAACCAGTGCTTGTGTTGATATTACAGGATTAGGAGCACCAACATTAGAATTCTATTATCATATGTACGGTTCAAATATGGGAGAATTACATATCGATATTTGGTATGGCAATCATTGGGTTAATGATATTATGACTCCTGTATCAGGTGATCAGGGAAATCAATGGCATAAAGCAGTTGTTAGCTTAATACCATACAAATCTGTTACAAAAATTAGATTCAGAGCTGTAGTTGGAAGTAGCTACAGGAGTGATATGGCAATAGATGACGTAAAAATATGGCAACCACCTGCAAATGATGCAGGAGTTTTAACAATTGACAAGCCTATTTCTCCTGCAATTACAGGTTCTCAATCTGTTAAAGCTACATTTAAAAATTTTGGTTCAGCAAATCTTACAAAAGTAAAAATTGGATGGAGTGTTGATGGAGTAATACAATCGGTTTATAATTGGTCGGGAATACTTACTCCTGGAACTATTGCTGATTCAGTACAAATTGGCACTTTTAATTTCCAAAGTGGAGCAAGTGTGATTAAAGCCTGGGCATTCAGCCCTAATGATTCTGTTGATGGATGGAATCCAAACGATACTGCTATGTCTTCAATAATAGCTTGCGTTGGAAATCTTCGTGGAACTTTTTCTATTGGTGGTTCCTCTCCCGATTTTGTAAGTTTTAGTGATGCACTTTTTGCTTTGAATTATTGTGGGATTGATAGCCATGTTGTTATTAATGTTTATCCGGGAACATATAATGAGCAACTATTAATTGATTCTATTCCGGGATTATCTGATTCATCTACTGTTACTTTCCAAGGAGCTTCAAATGACAGCACTGATGTTGTTCTGGAACATGCAGCAACAGGTACTGCAAATAATTATGTTGTACAATTAAATGGAGTTAAATATATAACATTCCGAAAAATTACTATCAAAGCAACAGGCTCCAATTATGCCTATGCCATTCATTTGACTAATGGTGCAGAGCATAATACAATAGAAAATTGCGTTGTTAAATCAATGGTAATTAACTCAGGTAATGGCAGAGGAATTGTCTTATATTCAGGTTTAGTTAATCAATATAATACAATTAAAAATAATGTTGTTGAAGGTGGTTATTATGGTGTTTACATTTATGGAAGCGGTACAACCTCAAGAGCTAAGTATAATGTTATAGAAGGAAATGACATTTCAGGATTTCGTTATTACGGTATGATGCTTTATTATCAGGATTCTGTACAAGTAATCGGCAATTACATCCATGATGGTGTGTATTCAACTCAGTATGGAATTTATGCAAATTACACTTTTAATGGATTCAGAATTGAAAGAAATACTATAATTTTAAGTCCTAGTAATTATGCTTATGGGATGTACATTTATCGTTGTAATTACTATAGCTATATAAATGCACATACACTTGAAGGAACAGTTGCAAATAATTTTATAAGTATTACTAGTGGTACAAGCACTATGTATGGGATCTATACATACTATTCTAATAAAGTGAATTATTACTTTAATTCTGTTAATATTTCCAGTGGAAATGTATCAAGCAGAGCTTTGTATCAAGTAAATACAGCTTCAAATACATTTGGTCAAAGCTTTATTAATAATATATTTAACAATAGTGGAGGTGGCTTTTCTGCTTACTTCAATACTCCTGCAACTCTTGGAACCTTAGATTATAATGATTATTACACTACAGGTACTAATCTTGCTTATTGGTCTGGAACTGGAAATATTCTAACTTTAAATGCATTAAAAAATACATCCGGGCAAGAAACGCATTCCTTATCTGTTAACCCGGGATTTATTTCTTCAACTGACCTTCATTTAGCAAACACTACCTTAGCTGGTACAGGAATACAGGTTCCAGGAATTATTTATGATATTGATGGCGATTTCAGAAACCCCGGTGCTCCCACAATCGGTGCTGACGAACTTCCTCCTGTTCCAATAGATGCAGGCGTTATTAAAGTTCTATCTCCTACAATTTCTGAATCTGAGGGTGCATCTGTTCCTGTTAAAGTTGTTATAAGAAATTTTGGTACAGATACAATTTTCGGAATGAATGTAAAATATTATATAAACTCAGGAAGCAATATTACTTATAATTATACATCAACATTATTACCTGCTGATGTTGACACTATAACTTTTCCGAATACTACAATTACACCGGGACATAATAATTTATATGCATTTACAGTATTAGCAAATGATACAAATACTTTTAACGACACTTTAAAAAAATATTATTATGGAGTTCCTATTCTTGATATGGGAGCTGTTGAATTACTGCAACCAGATTCAGGAGGGTGTTTTACAAACTCCGAAACCGTTGAAGTAAGAATTAAAAATTTCGGTTCACAACCTATAAATTTTGTTCAAAAACCCACAACTATTAATGTTAGTGTAACAGGACCTAATACAACAACTTTAACTCCTGTAATTATTAATACAGGTGGTCTGGCTATTGGAGCAACAAAAGATGTCATTATCAGCTCTAATTTCGATATGTCACAAACAGGAATTTATACTTTTCATATTTCCACATCTGTAAGCGGTGATGGAGACACTTCAAACGACACAATAATTTCAAAAGGAATAAGTGTTTTTGCTACAGTTTCTACTTTTCCCTTTATTGAAAATTTTGAAAACTTTACCACAGGAACAGGTTCTTATAATCCAGGAACATTCACAAACGGATGGTCAGGCGAGCCTCATCAAAACAGTTCGGTTTATCAATGGAAAGTTAATAGCGGAACAACATCAAGTAGTGGAACAGGACCTGCCTTCGACCACACAACAGGAACATCAACAGGAAAATATCTGTTCCCCGAAGCAAACTATGGTTCTTATGGAGCAATAGCATATCTTCTAAGCCCATGTATTGACCTTAGCAGCATGACTAATCCTTCCATAAGATTTTATTATCACATGTTTGGTTCGCAATGTAATACAATACGTATCGACGTTTTATATAATGGTGCATGGAATACAAGTGTAGGATATGTAATAGGACAACAACAATTAAGTGAAACAGCACCATGGAAACAAAAGGTTGTTGATTTATCAGGTTTTAACGGAATTGTTAGAATTAGATTCAGAGCTATTAAAGGTGGAGGCTATTATGGAGATATGGCTATTGATGATATTTACATTTATGAGCCTATTCAAAGAGATGTTGGGATAACAGGTTTTGTAAAACCAACAGCAGCTTTTTCTTCTGTCGGAACTTCTGAGCAAGTTGAAGTTACTATAGAAAATTTTGGATTAGATACATTGAAATCAATGAACATCGGCTATGTTGCAGGAAACTCTACTCCAGTAATTCAATCATGGACAGGTTCATTACCTCGTTATCAATCAACAACCTTCGCCTTTCAAGCACCATATTTTTCAACAGCCGGACAAGTTGATTTATGTGCATTTACTATGCTTCCAGGTGATGGTAATCCTAATAACGACACTGCTTGTATTGATTATACCGGAGTACCTGTATTTTTAGTACCATATTCAGATGATTTTGAGGGAATAAATTATTTTGTAAACGATGGCGGATTAAAGCATTGGGAACATGGCTCTCCGGGTGGTACATCAATTAACACACCTCACAGCCCAACAAATGTTTGGATGACAAAACTAAACACTAATTATGAGAATAATAGTTTCGATTTTCTTTATTCTCCTTTCTTTAATTTTACATATTCAACAAATGCTACTTTATCGTTCTGGAACAAATATGACACCCAAAACGGTAGCGATGGCGGTTGTATACAATATTCATTAAATGGTGGTCAAACATGGAGTACACTTGGAAGTCTTGGAGATACTCTTGGCACAAACTGGTACACTTCAAACGTTGGTGGAACACACTGTTGGAGTGGACAACAAAATTCATGGATAAAATCATCTTACAACCTTTCGCAGTTTAATAATTATTATACTCCTATACAATTCAGATATGTTTTCTTTTCAAACAATATTACCAATAATTATGACGGTTGGGCTGTTGATGATTTTTCTATTTCTTTGCCACAAATACCGTTTGACGCTGGTGTAATAGAAATTATTGAACCCTCAAGCTACACAACTCCCGGTAGTCAGGTGCAAGTAAAAGTAAAAATTGAAAATTTCGGTTCAAACACTCTGACATCAATTCCTATAGAATATAAAGTGAATACCGGTACTCCGGTTGCTGAAACTTGGACAGGAAATCTTACTACAGGAAACACGGTAATTTATACTTTCTCAACAACATTTACTGCTCCTACCTCCTATGAAGTATGTGCATACACAAAAGTAACAAACGACACCTACATTTTTAATGACAAAACTTGTAAAAATATTTCAAAAGATGTTGGCGTAACATATATAATAGAGCCAGCAACTCATTCAATCATTAATACTGATGTAAACATTATTGCAAGAATTAAAAATTATGGAAACGAAACCTTAACAAACTTTGATGTTTCCTATCAGGTTAATACTACTCCTGTTGTAACTGAAACATGGACTGGGAGTTTAGCTTCTGGAAATACAGTTGATCATACTTTTACTACCTCATATACTTCTCCTATGGGAATGTATAATTTATGTGTTTTTACAAACTTAACTGGTGATACAGGACCCGGCAATGATAAACTTTGTAAATACGTTATCGGAACTGTTGGTGTGAAAGATAAAGAAGCAACAGAGCTAACATTAGGACAAAATATTCCAAATCCGGCTACAGGAATAACACTTATTCCTTTCACAGTTCCCGGTCAGGGCAATATTTATTTTTCTATCAGAAACATTGTTGGACAAAAATTGCTTACTCAAAATCACAAAGTCCTTGCAGGCAAACATCAGCTTGAAATTGATATTAGTAAAATGCCGGCAGGTATTTATTTCTATTCAATTGAATTCAACGGAAAACGTTTAGTAAAGAAAATGATTGTGAATTAATAAAATAAGTTGTTATAGAAATCTAAAAAATTAATCTTTTATACAACGAACAGAACATCCATCTTTTTTTATATAATTGTTACAATAAACAGTGCCATCCCAGTAAGATAAGATGTAGCCCCAGGCGCCACCGGGACTGGCTGAAGAAGATGTCCACCAGAAAGCCCCATATCCAACTTCACTGAATGGATACCCGTCCAAAATAGTGTGTCTGTAACCAAAAAAGTTTCCAACAATTTAACAAGTTTAAAACAACAACAACATTAAACTTAAAAATTGTAGAAACTATGAATTTAACAAAAAAACAAACAGAAGATGTCTTAAGCAAGTTTTTGGAGATACCCGTCCAAAATAGTGTGTCTGTAACCAAAAAAGTTTCCAACAATTTAACAAGTTTAAAACAACAACAACATTAAACTTAAAAATTGTAGAAACTATGAATTTAACAAAAAAACAAACAGAA
>Ga0307991_1001539_pt1 | contig 16059 bp, 15 predicted proteins | sample EllFjometagen131_FD_203146 | JGI IMG/M metagenome (GOLD analysis project Ga0307991, IMG submission 203146) | Marine microbial communities from Ellis Fjord, Antarctic Ocean - #131 | ecosystem: Environmental > Aquatic > Marine > Unclassified | place: Southern Ocean | collected 2014-10-08
GCCTTATATATGGTAAAAGAAACAGAAAATTAACCATAAAAGACATAAAAGAAAATATAAGAAAAAATTTATATGAACTTATATGCCTTATATGGTTATTGGCTAAATGGTTATACTTTGAACATAAATTAATAAAATAAATACAAACTAAGACCTGTCAGCTTCTTCGAACCCTGACAGGATATGAAAATTTAAAAATATAAACAAATGAAGGAAGCTCTTTATTTTAAAAATACAGATAATAATAAAATCAGATGTGATTTATGTCCGCATCATTGCGTTTTAAAGCAAGGAGATACCGGAATATGCAGGGTAAGAAAAAATATAAATTCCAAGTTGTTTTCTTTAAATTATGGAAAAATATGCTCTACTCACTTTGACCCTGTTGAAAAAAAACCATTATATCATTTTTTTCCGGGCAAAATAATATTATCACTGGGAAGTGTTGGCTGTAATTTACATTGCAAAAACTGTCAAAATTATGATATATCTCAATCATCAGTTGAAGAATATCCATATCTGAAAGAATATTCCGTCCAAGAAATAATTAATATGGCAAAAAACAAAACCGATAATATAGGAATAGCATATACTTATAATGAGCCAATAGTATGGTATGAATATATGCTGCATATTGCAAAAGAGGCAAAAAAAGAAAATCTGAAAAACGTAATGGTTACAAACGGATATATAAACAAAGCACCATTGGAAGAATTAACTCATTATATTGATGCTTTTAGTGTTGATTTGAAAGGATGGACAGAAGAATTTTATAAAAAAATAACATCATCAAAGTTAGAGCCGGTAAAAGATACTTTAAAATTAATAAAAGAAAAAGGCAATCATCTTGAAATAACAAATCTTGTAATACCAACTTTAAATGACGCTGAAGAGCAATTTGAGGAAATGGTAATATGGATAGCCAGTGAGACAGGAAAAGATACTGTGCTGCATATATCACGATACTTCCCTGTGTATAAATTAAATATCAGAGCCACTCCTGTAGAAAAACTTTTAAAATTTTATAATATTGCAAAAAAACATCTTAGCCATGTTTATGTTGGAAATGTAATTATACCAAAAGCAGAAAATACTTATTGCAATAAATGCGGAAAATTACTTATTGAAAGACAAGCTTATACAGTAAATAATACAGGAATTGATAAAAACGGGAATTGTAAATATTGTGGGGATAAAATTGTGTTAATGTAAAACTAAATTGCTTTATGGTTATATGGCTTTATGGTTAAATTGTTAAACTGTTAAATTGTTAAATTGCTAAATTGCTAAATTGCTAAATTGTTAAATTGTTAAAATGGAAGATAATAAGAGATTTTTACAGTTAAATGATATTAAATCTTATAAAATTGCATTTAATTTGAGCAATTATGTATGGGATATTGTTATCAAATGGGACTGGTTTGCCAAAAAGCATGTTGGCGGTCAGTTCGTTGAGGCAGTTGATTCTGTTTCCGCAAATATTTCAGAAGGTTTTGGCAGGTATCATAAAAAAGATAAAATTAAGTTTTATCGTTACAGCCAAGGTTCAGTGAATCAGGCAGTTGCCTGATGATTGGAACGAAAAATCAAAAGTAAGAAAACTGCTTAAAGTTGAAGAATATCAACACATTTTTATTGAACTAAAAAAAATGCCAAAAGAGTTAAACCAGCTTATTAGTTACACAAACCAAAAATTAACAATTTAACAATTTAACAATTTAACAATAATTTTCAAAAAAAATATAAACAGATGAAGACAAGAGAACCCATTGTAGCAGGGAAATTTTATCCTGACGATAAAAAATATATAATCGCTCTGTTACGTTCTATTTATTTAAAGGAAAAGTCAAAAATCAATACCGGCTTATCAAAGAAAAAGATAATAGGCGGTGTTGTGCCTCATGCAGGATATGTGTTTTCTGCTTATGAAGCAATACATTTTTTTGATATAATTAAAAATTCCGATAGCAAATTTGATACTGTGTTTATAATAAATCCTAATCATACCGGCTATGGCAACGGAGAAATGGCTCTTGATAACAACGAATGCTGGGAAACACCATTAGGCAAAACAGAAATAGATAAAGATTTTTCAGAGATTTTAGACCTGCCTGTATCCGGCTTGGCACACAGATATGAACATTCAGGTGAAGTAATGCTCCCTCTTCTGCAATATTATCTGAATTATGAATTTAAAATTCTGCCTGTAACAATTTCAAATCAAAATTATGAAAATGCAAAAAAACTGGCAAAGAGCATTTACAATGCAAACAAAACATTAAACAAAAAAATTCTGATAATTGCTTCTTCCGACTTCTCTCATTATGTAGAACCGGAATTAGGTAAACATTTAGACAGTTTTGTATTAAAAGAAATACAAAACTTAAATTCAGAAGAAATATATAATGTTGTTTTGGAAAAAAACCTGTCTGTTTGTGGCTATGGACCAATAATGACTTTAATAGAATATTCCAAAATGGTTTCAGACAATACCAGGACCGAAATACTGAGGATGGGAAATTCAGGAGAGACATTGCCAAGTAAGGAAGTTGTTGATTATGTGTCAATATTGTTTTATGAGTAAAATAATAAATATTACAGCAGGTTGAATTTCGTTTTTAGCGGATAAACTGTTATTATTTACAAATATACATAATTGTAAAAGCATTATTCATTGTGTAAACAAGAACTCTTTCTAAATTGAGGATATATCCAACCTTGAACCAATAATTGTTTTCATTGATTTATGGATTACCGTTAAATATAACTAAAACATTTTATATATCACCAAATCTATATTTTTAAAATGTCTATGCTATGTTTAAAATTTAACCCCAAAATTAGCATAAATAAAAGGCACATCAGGATAATTTTGGTATCTGAAATTTAAAGATGTGAAAAGATTTTTTTCCGGTTCATACTGGAAGCCCACAATATAATATTGCTTGTCATTGATATATTTTCTGGTTTTTAGTTCAGGATACAAATTCCCATAATCAACTCTGGCTAAGACCTTTAATTTTGAATTTAATGTATAATAAGAATATAATGAAAATCCATAAATTTGGTCAGCTTTTACAAATTTGTAATTATCTATGCCGCTAAATTCCATGCCGAGCATAAATTTTTTGGTTTTATAACCTGTAAAGCATGAAACAAGCATTTTATCGCCGACATATCTGGTATTTGATATTGTTTCATAGTCAATATATAATTTAAATATTATATTTTTAATTGGGAAAATTTCCAGATTTACTGCATATAAAAAATTTGCATCATTATCCTGATAAGAAAAAGGACCTTCGCCATTTGAGATTGTCATACTGTATTTTAGTTCATTTTTAAAATTATAAGTCAGTCGGGCACCAAAATCAGCAGGCATTCCATATCTGTATCTTTCCTGATAAGTTGTTGCAATATATCTGAATCCCCAAAATTTATCCTGAACAGTCAGATATTGCTGATTTAACAACTGTCCCACAGATAGTTCCAAAGCATCTGTGATTTTCCATTCTATTGCTCCCATTTTAAGGAATGCAGTATATTTGCTTCCTTCAAAATAAGTTACATTTAAGATGTTATTAGCAGAGTCGGTAACTGTTATATTATTAGTTGTCCTTGTTACATCATATATTAAAGTTGCTTTTATTTTGTCAGAAAATTTATGAGTAAATCCTAAAAGTCCTGTTGAAAATTCAAAAGCTGCTTTTGGTTTTAAATTATCATTAAAAGCATAATAAAAATCTGTATATATGTTTCCAAATATCACAGATTTTTTAGCCGGTTTATCTTTGTTTTGTGCCTGTTTTGTAACTGGCTTATTTTGTGCTGTTAATATTAATGATGAAAGAAAGAAAATAAGAAATAATTCAATTTTTTTCATTTTAAATAAGTATTAATTTGATTGCAAATGTATTGAAAAAATTATTTTATACTATCATAAATTAAAATTACATTAAACCAATGTGGTAAATCATATCAGTCAGTCATGTTCGGCTACCAAGTATTTCAACTTTTTTTATTACCACTGTCCCATATATTTTAAAAAATTATAAAAAAAATATTACTTTTGTCCGCCTAATACAAATAAAAATACATAAATATTAAAAGTATGGCTACAAAAATTGTTGTAATAGCCCTTTATGCACTGATGATAATCATAGTTGGTATCATAGGAATGAGAAAAACAAAGTCCTTTTCTGACTTTTTTCTTGGCGGAGGCAATGTTGGTCCGTGGATGACAGCATTTTCTTACGGAACAGCATATTTTTCAGCAGTATTATTTATTGGCTTTGCCGGTAAGATAGGATGGGGATTTGGATATTCAGGTTTATGGATTGCCTTGTTTAATGCAATAATCGGAGTGTTGCTGGTATGGGGATTGTTAGGATGGAAAATAAAAAAAATGTCAACAGAATATAATGTAGCAACAATAAATGAATTTTTAGAAAAGAGATATCAAAGTAAATTTTTAAAATTAATTGGCTCAATAGTAATCTTTGTTTTTTTGATTCCGTATTCAGCTGCTGTTTTTATGGGATTATCTTATCTGTTTACAGTAAATTTTGGGATTGAATACTGGATGGCATTGCTCTTTATAGGCATTTTTACTGCCACATATATTATAATGGGCGGATATAAATCAATGGCATTGATTGATATGATATTTGGAATAATTATGACCGTAGTAGTTATTATACTTTTTATAAGTACAGTAGATAAAGGTGAAGGCATCTCAAATATTACTTCTTCGTTAGCTTTAATAAATAAAAAACTAACTTCTGCGGTTGGTCCTCCGGGATTTTGGCCATTATTTTCTCTTGTATTTTTAACCAGTGTAGCGCCTCTTGCTATGCCTCAACTGGTTCAGAAATTTTATGCAATAAAAGATAAAAGAGCTGTTAGAACAGGTACTATTGCTTCTACTGTTTTTGCTCTTTTAATAGGTGGTGTAGCTTACTTTCTTGGCTCAACAACACGAATTTTTCTCTCGCCTGAAACGGCACCGGCTGCTTTTGAAAACGGAAGACCAATATTTGACAGGTTAATGCCTGAGCTACTGACAAATGTTATCCCTGATTCATTGTCTGTATTGGTGCTTTTGCTTATTTTGGCAGCTTCTATGTCAACTCTTGCATCACTTGTGTTAGTTTCAAGTTCTTCTTTTGCCAAGGACTTTTATGCCGGATTTATTAAAAAAAATATTACAGATAAAAAATTAACTATGCTAATGAGAATAATGAGTGGTGTATTTGTCATTTTTGCTGTTCTTCTTGCATATATTAAATTTGATGTAATAGTTGAGATACTTGGCATTTCATGGGGTGCAATAGGTTCGTTTTTCTTAGGACCTTTTGTATGGGGATTACTTAGTAAACGGGTAAACCGTTTTGGCAGTATTTCATCTGCTTTGTTGGGCTTGGGAGTTTGTCTTACGCTCTACTTTTTAGGTTTATATATAAATATTCATCCTAAACCATGGTATTATACATCGCCCGGTGCAGGAACTATTGGTATGATCGTTTCATTAGTTGTAAATCCTGTTTTTAGCCTGCTTTGCAAAGAAAAATCCTTAAATCAGTTAAATTCATAAAAACTATATTCTCATTTTTATTTCATAGTTTTATTCATAATGCTCTCATTCCTCATCTATTAGTCAGTGTATAGGACAATAGTGTTTAATTATATAATAATATTTTTTTTACTTTAATAAAATCAGTAGTTTGAATTTTTACAAAATACATTCCTTTTGGCTCGTCTTTTAAATTGATTATTGTTGATTGATTATTGATTATTGAATATTGTTTAATAATTTGTCCGTAAACATTAATTACTTCTATTTTCTGAATATTTTTCCCTTTAATAGTAGATATTCCTGTTGTTGGGTTTGGATAAATCAAAATATCATTAAATTTATTATTATCAGATTCATTTTCTTTTATTGTTGCTGAATAATCTTTTAGAGGAAGAATAATATTTGAATGATAAATGCTGTTAAGATAAACTGTATTTGTAGCGATAAGAGGATTGACAAGTGTATCACCGTTATGATTTGGATACATATTGCCTCCGGTATTCATATTTCGGTTATACTTTGGATAATTTGACGAAGTAACATCTATTCTTATTTTGTGCCCTGCGGGAAACGTAATTGCAGTGTTTGGCAATTCAATTGTTATCGGATATACTTGACAGGGAACCATCATAGCAGTATCAGTTACTCTATATCCATTACGAAATCTCATTCTTTGAATACCGTCTGATAAAATCATTGACCTTTCGTCAGGATAAACATCTGTTAATCGGACAGAGAAATCAGTATCATACCTATCGGAAGAAACATACAGATTTATTTTTACATTGCCTTTCATTACAACATCTTGTGTTAAAACAGGTGTTGAAAACATTAAAATATCATTTCTGTTTTCTACCATACAACTTTGGTCAAACGGACCCTGCAACAGGTCAAATCTCAAAGTAGAACCGCCCCAGGTAGGTGACGGGTCTTCGGGATTATATAAATAAGAAAGTTCATCGGTAGTGTTTACAGGCATATTATTATCAATAGTTGAATCAGCATGTAAATAAAAAGAAACAGTATTAATAATTTTGTTTTCATATTTAATTTATTTTTACAAATAAATTTAGTTATCTTTTTTATTACTTATTAATAATCAAAGCATTTACCGGTATTGTTTTATTAATTATTGGATAATTGAAAACAATGGCTCTGACTTTTTCATTATCACCAATTATAATTTGCTCTACTGCTTCACCATTTGTTAATAATAGCTGACCATCAATAGAAATTATTAAAAAATTGTTCTTGTCTGTTAGTTTAATTTTTTCTCCGCTACCATTCCATTCTCTGTAATATGCGATTGTTTCGTTTGGTTTAATAAATGCTAAAATCTTATTGTTATATTTATTTATCAAATCAATTTTATCAATTACTGTATCAGGGAGCATTCTTTCCTCATCAATTACTTCACGATATGGATTTTTATAAATTCCCCATTGATTAGGGTAAATGATTTTCCAATAATCCGAAAGGTCAATTCTAACAGTTTTGTTACTTATGTTTTTAATTTCAACCTTTATTAGAAAGTTTTTATTCTTTGGTATATGAAAAATTGTTTTTTCAACATAAATATTGACCAATTCTCCTTTACAAATTAATTGTTTAGATGTTGGGTTTTTATTCGTAGTTTTTCTTGTGTAATAGTGTTTGACCAAATAATATTTTTTATCTTTTCTTGTTCGTCAAATTTATGAGGGAGGGTTTTTTTTACTTTTAATAAGCTTAATCCTATTTTAAACTTTAATTTAGACGTGCCTGTTTTTTGTTTTATTACAAGTTTTATTTCCTTGTCAACGCTTTTATGTGGCAGAAGCGTTAGCATAATTTGACCGTTTTTCGTACAAATTACCTGTTCAACACTCATCTTGTCATTGTCAACATAGTAAAATTCCTGCCAAGAGCATGACATACTCAAATACTTCAAAGTATCATTGGTATTATTTGTCAAAGTTGTTGGAACTAATAAATATGTTTGATTACCTACCTTTTCGTATTTACCTTGTTTAATTGTTAAAATATATTTTGATGTGTCATTTGATAAATAACTTGTTAAACCTTGTCCAAATACTGAAACAGTTATGGTTGCAGCGAATAAAATTGTTAAAAGTTTTTTCATCGTTGTTGTTTTAAAATCCTGATTAAAGTTACACATTTAGTTTATTACCATTATAATGTAATTAGACATTTTTATATTATTTATTTTTTCTTTATCAGATATGATAATTTATTAATAATTGATTTTATTTCTTGTTTATTAGTTTCTGTATCATTCATCACTTTAATCAACTGGTATTTTCCTTCTGTTTTAGTATCTTGAAGTATTAGTATATAAGTGCTGTCTTTTTGAATAGCTTGCTCATTTGCAGATACAATTGTTTTATAATCGTATTCAAATTCATTGTCAATAATTCCCGAAATAATTTCTGTTATTTCAAATTTATGATAGTAATAAAAAATTTCAACGATTATTTGTCCGGGTCCTATTGGTTTTTCTATTGCTATACATTTTACAACTATTGGGGTTTGACAAATCTGTAAAACTTTAGTTATTTTACTAAGTTTTTTTCTTTGTTGTTTTCTTTTTAGCAGGTGTTTTTTTCTTCTTATTATCTGGTGCTTTTTTATCAGTGCTTTTCTTTACTGTTTTCTTTTTAGCAACAGATTTTTTTATAGTTTCCTTTTTATCAGATACCTGTTTTACAGTTTTTTCCTTATCTGTTTTCTTCTTAGCAGGTGCTTTTTCAGAAACTTTTTTTTCTGCTATATCTTTCTTTTTGGCAAGTGTCTCTTTTACTATTTCTTTTTTAGCAATTTTTTCTGTCTGCTTTGGACTGATTATTTTTTTTTCTGCTATCTTTTTGTCTAACACCTCAGTTTTTTGTTCTAATACCTTGGTTTTTTGTTTTAAATCTTTTTCTATGCTGACTTCATTAGCAGAAACAGAGGAATATTTCTTATTGTTTTTTTTTCTTTTTCTTTTGACACCATAAGATTTGTTATTAATTTTTCCTCTTTTTGTTTTTATATCTCCTTTTCCCATAATATAAATATTTTAATTAAAATGTAAAAGTATATATTTTTTTTATCTTACATAAAAAATCATATAAAAAATTTAATTAAATATTTTTTTTTAAATTTTGTTCTAACAAATTTGAGCTTTTTATAGAACTTTTAGCCCATTTTAATTTAATATCTATAATTTCTTTTTTTGTAAGTTTCCAGTTTATATCTGATTTCCTTATCTTTTCTGTTAAACAAAACAAAGTTAAAGCAACAGATACTGACAAATTAAAACTTTCAGTAAAACCATACATAGGAATTTTGACAAACATATCTGCATTTTCTTTAATAGTATTTGATATTCCTTGTAATTCATTTCCAAATACAATAGCTGTTTTTTTATTTATCTGTAAATCTTCAATACTACAATTGTTTGTATATGGTGTAGTTGCAACTATTTTATATCCTTTATCTTTCAATGATAACAGGCATTCTTTAGTATTATTATATTTTATAATATCTATCCATTTTGATGACCCCAAAGCAATATTGGGATTTGTCTTATATTTTTCTTTGTCTTCAATAATATGAACATCCTGAATACCAAAACAATCACATGTTCGTAAAACAGCGCTTGTGTTATGAGATTTATACATATTTTCTAAAACTACAGTAATATATCGCATACGATTTTGTATTATATCATCAAATTTTTTCTTTCTATTATCAGTAATAAAAGTTGTTAAATAGTCATATAATTTTTCTTTGTTTTTCATATCTGCTATTAAAGATTATTATTTATTTTAACAATAACATTATTTTAATACAAATTTAGCAATAAAATTTATATTGTATATAATTTTTATGTAAATTTGCTTATTTAAAAATAAGGGCTTGTAAAGAAATAAAGTATACAGAATTGACGAAGTTATTTTGTTCTTTTTCAAGGCACATAATTTGCGAATAGCATAGCTATTTAAGGATTTTGTAACGAAGAAAAAGGGCAAAAGAACGAGTCAAAATGAATAGGTTATTTTTTCACAAACCCTAAATAAGCGAAAGTAGCTCAGTTGGTAGAGCATCAGCTTCCCAAGCTGAGGGTCGCGGGTTCGAATCCCGTCTCTCGCTCTTAAAAAAATATTATAATATTTTTCTTTTTTTAGTGAAACAAAAAAATAATTTATATAAAAAAGATAAAGATACAAACATTGAAACAGTATTATCAAAAGCACAGTCATACTGTGCCTATCAGGAAAGATGTAAACAGGAAATAAAAAATAAACTTCTGAATTATAATTTATCTTCTGAAAACAATAAACTTATTATCAAAAAACTTGCAGATGATAATTTTATTAATGAAAAACGTTATGCAAATACTTTTGTAAGTGGCAAATTCAGAATCAAAAAATGGGGAAAACAAAAAATTAAATATGAATTAAAAAAAAAAGAAATCCCTGTTACATATATTAATGAAGCCCTGTCAAAAATAGATGATACAGAATATTTAAAAACTCTTAAATATATTTTGAACAAAAAACAAAAATTACTTAAAAATACTGATAAATGTAAATTGAAAAACAAATTAGCAGCTTATGCTATGTCTAAAGGATTTGAGTTAGAACTGATATGGAATATATTGAAAAAAAATTATTAATAATTATCAGGATAAAACATCTATAACAAAAAACAGTTTAGAGTTTGAATTTGATAACAGGAAAATTGATACTGGAAAATTATAAATTACGAGTTATGTGCTTTGAATATTGAACCTTAACTTTAATTTTGAACTTATAACTACTTAATTATGAACTAATTACATAAATACAAACAAATGAGAATTTTTACCACACTTTTACTTGCTTTAATATCTTTAAATTTATTTGCACAAGATACAATAAAAATAATGCAATATAATCTGTTAAATTATGGAAACACAACGAGTTGGTGCACTACTGAAAATAATAATATGAATGATAAAGACATTTATCTGAAAACTATTATCAATTATGTTAAACCCGACATCTTTACTGTAAATGAAATGGCAGGAAACACTTATGTTATACAACGACTTATGGACAGCACTCTTAATGTTAATGGCATTGATTATTATAAAAAAGCCAATTATACCGGTTCTTATCTTGTAAATATGCTGTATTATAATTCAGAAAAACTAATCCTTGAGTCACAGGATTTTATAAATACAACACCAAGAATTATTGATATTTATAAATTATACTATAACTCTCCGGATTTAAGTACTATGAACGATACTGCATTTATATTCTGTATTGTAGCCCATCTTAAAGCAGGCACAGGCACTTCTGAACAAAATGAAAGAGCTAATTCTACTAATATGGTGATGAATTATCTTGACAGTATCAATACTCCAGGAAATTACTTTTTTATGGGAGACCTGAATGTTTATACCAGTTCTGAAAATGCTTTTCAAAATCTAATAAATTTTTCCAATTCTCAAATCTGTTTTAATGACCCGATAAACGAAATTGGCTCATGGCATGATAATTCTTCTTATTCCAGTTATCATACACAATCAACACATACAACATCGGGATGTGCTTCATCAGGAGGAATGGATGACAGATTTGACTTTATACTTATTTCAAATAATATCTTAAATGGAACAGATAAAGTTAAATACATTGCAAATACATATAAAGCATTAGGACAAGATGGGCAACGACTTAATCAAACTATAAACAACCCGACAAACAACAGCATACCATCAAATATTGCAGATGCACTCTATGGAATGTCTGACCATATTCCTGTAATATTAAATCTGAAAATAGAACAAACACCAGCCATAATTAACAATATACACAACAACAAAAAAATTGAGATAATCATTCAAAATCCTGTAAAAGATAAGCTAAATATATATCTTGAATTAAACAAAAAATCAAAAATAAATATACGGATATTATCTTTGTCTGGACAAGTATTAATAAAAAAACAAATTAATAATATATCTAAATATGTATACTTCTCAATACCTTTAAACAATATAAAAACCGGTATGTATATATTAAAAATAACTGATAAATATCATAATCAAATAATAAAAAAGTTTATAAAAATGTAACTATTTATTTTAAATTTGTCATTAATTGTCAATAATTAACTCTGTTGAATAGCTTCGTGCCATAGAGATATGCCTTACGTGGCAGACAGTTATAAATTAAAACATAAAATATATTTTAAATTATGAAAGAACAAAAAAATGAAGATTTAATTTCACAAAGAATTGCAGAAAAATCAGGAATAAAACAAATAGTATATAAAAATACTTATGATACATTTCAGGATGTAAAAAAAATTTCGAAAAAAATCATATTAGATATAAGAAGAAAAAACTCTAAAAAAAATCATAAAATAGCAATTGAATATAAAGATAGGGGAGAATTTTCATCAGAAATGAAAATAGCAGGCGACCTGTTAATAATGACTATGCATTCAAATGTATTTGAATTTTCAAAACATCACGAAATAATGAAAACTTCTTATGTTAAAGAAGACCCTTTACGTTCATACTGCGGAATTATACATATCTATAATTTTTTATCCGACTCCTTTAAATACAACCGCCTTGATGATGTAGGATATCTCATAGCAAGAATATTTATTAATAAAGAATTTCACTACTTTGTAGAAGGAAAAAGACAAATAGGATTCCTGTATAACGACTTTATAAATAAAATTATTGACAAAGATGCTATAAAAAAAATTGTTGAATCAGCTATACTTTACTGCCTTGACTTTGACCTTTTAACACCTTCTTATGACGATGTTAAAGAGGTATCTGTTAATGAAATGACATTAAATATTCTTAATATGAAATTTAAAACAGGTAAACGATTAGGATTTAAATTCCAGCTAGACCACGAAAAAAAAATAATTTAAACATATAGAAGTTTTCAGTTTCCAGTTTCCAGTTTCCAGTTTAGAGTTAAAAAAATATTTAGTCATTTAACAGTTTAACAATTCTTAAGTTCTGATGAAATTCCACAAAATTACACCTGATATCATTGAAAAAGTAACAAAAATAATAGGATATAACTATGTTTTAACAAATAAATCTCAAATTGAAAACTATTCACACGACGAAACAGAAAAACTTGTATTTTTTCCAGAAGTTGTCTTACTACCAAAGACCCCAAAAGAAATATCAGAGATATTAAAACTATGCAATAAAGAACTAATACCTGTAACGCCAAGAGGATTTGGGACAGGACTTAGCGGCGGAGCACTTCCGGTATGTAAAGGATTTCTGCTCTCAATGGAACGATTTGATAAAATAATTAATATTGATAAAAAAAATTTACAGGCAACTGTTGAACCGGGAGTGATAACAGAAACATTTCAGAAAAAAGTAATAAAACAAGGGCTGTTTTATCCACCGGACCCTGCAAGTAAACAAGATTGCTCTATAGGAGGTAATATAGCTGAAAACTCAGGTGGTCCTAAAGCTGTTAAATATGGCGTAACAAAAGATTATGTGCTAAATCTTGAAATAGTACTGCCAACAGGCGAAATTGTATGGACAGGCGCTAACACCCTGAAAAATTCAACAGGATATAACATAACTCAACTAATGATTGGTAGCGAAGGAACTTTGGGTATAATTACTAAAATAGTATTCAGATTAATTCCTTTTCCAAAACATTCTCTGATAATGCTCGTGCCTTTTTACTCTGCCCAGGAATCATGCAAAGCAGTATCCAAGGTCTTTAGAGCAGGAATAACACCTTCGGCAATGGAATTTATGGAACGCGACGCTATTATTGAAACTATTAAAAATATTAAAGACATTAATATATCTATTAAAGATGATATTCAGTCACATCTGCTAATAGAAGTGGATGGAGACAACTTAAAAACGTTAAAAAAACAAAGAGATAAAATATATGAAGTAATGCAAAATTTTAACTGCGATAAAATACTCTTTGCTGACAGTGAAAAAGAAAAGGAAAATTTAATGTATTTAAGAGCAAATGTAGGAAAAGCAGTTAAATCATACTCAACATACAAAGAAGAAGATACTGTGGTGCCTCGTGCACATTTGCCCGCTTTGCTCAAAGGCATTAAAAAAACAGGAAAAAAATATGGTTTTAAATCTATTTGCTATGGACACGCAGGAGACGGAAACTTACACGTAAACATTATAAAAGAAGGTATGTCTGACTATGACTGGGACAATAAACTTAAATATGGTATAAAAGAGATTTTTGAATTATGTAAAAAATTAGGAGGAACTATTTCAGGAGAACATGGAATAGGTTATACCCAAAAACAATACATAAATATTGTTTTTCCCGAAAAACTAATTGAAATACAAAAAAATATTAAAAAACTCTTTGACCCTAACAATATACTAAACCCTAAAAAAATATTTCCTTAATTAGCGTTTGTCCATAATCTCCGATTTCTTCGTTATGCTTGTCTTTCAAATCAGTCATTTACAAAAATAAACTCCTGATTTTTAATACTGCGCAATCCTCAAACTCTAACATTCTGAACTAAACACTTACTTTATAGATAAACACTAATTAATTTATGATTATTATAGGCATCATAGACATTTATTTGAAAATAAAATTTTATCTTTGTAAATTATTAATCAGCTGGCGCAAGTTTGTAACTTGTGCCTAATAAACAAACAGTCATCAGTCGGGCGCCTGACCGAACTGCCTGATGAAACTTGACAATTATAAATATAAACAGGACAAATAATAGGATATTTGACCACTTTACTTGCCTTTTTAGAAGCTAAAGCGGACAAGTTGTCCGAGTATAAAAAAGTTCTCATCAATATAAGAAAATGAGTGGAAAAATTTCAAACTATAAAAAAATAAAGGTAATTTTGCAATATGAATACAAAACATAAAGTGATATTTGGGAACTGTATGAGTATGGCAGAATTGTCAGAGCAAAGTATTCATTTTATAGTTACTTCACCTCCTTATTTTAACGCACCGTTTGATTACAAAGGACTTTTTGAAAATTATGACCAATATCTCGGCGTAATTAGAAGAATAGCAAAAGAAGCATACAGAGTTCTACAAGACGGAAGAATTTTTGCATTAAATATTGACGATATGCTTGTAAATGGAGAAAAATATCCAATAACAGCAGACGCAATTAAAATATTTCAAAATGTTGGATTTAGATATAGAGACAAAATTGTTTGGAAAAAGCCTGATGGTTATTTGAGAATAAGTAGAAGAAGTGGAGTTTTATTAAAAAATCCATATCCAATGTATTTTTATCCCGACAACCTATTAGAAAGTGTTATTATATTTCAGAAAGGGAAATTTAATTATCATTCCATTTCCAAAGAAATTAGAGAAAAATCTAAAATTGACACAAAAGAATTTCAAGCTAATGGTTGGTATAAAACGATTTGGGAAATTACAAATGTTTTACCCGGCTCAAAACTTGAAAAAGGTGTAGCTGCCTTTCCTGATGAACTTGTTTACAGACTTATAAAACTATTTTCGTATTATGGAGAAACTGTGCTTGACCCATTCCTTGGTAGCGGAACAACTATGAAAGTTGCAAAAAAATTAGAAAGAAACTCTGTTGGTTTTGAAATTATTAGGGATTTGGAAAGTATAATACGTAAAAAAACTAACTTTGAAAATGAAGTTAATAATAATATTTTTGAAGTCATTGAGAGAGATAAAGGGAAATACAGATTTGTAACATTGGATTATATTGAGAGAAAGAAAAATGGAAATAAAAGCTAAAATAACTGGTATTGAATACCAAAGTAAGTTGACAAGTGAATTAAAAGAATTTGACATAAAGGATTTTAATATTAATAACTTGCCTGCAAGTTCTATTATAAAGGATGGTGGTTTTTCATTTGGCATATCTAAATGGGTTTCGCCAAAACGAACTCGTTCTTATCCTTATGAAAGGATTTACAACACGCTTGGTAATTCAAAAAAGATAACTGTAATTCCTATCATAAAAGATGAAGGTAAACGTGGCGATAGAGATTTTATTCAATGGGATACTGTCTCGTTAATGAGCTTACTTGATGTGTTTGTTGTATTTGCATATTACGAAAGTGCTGAAAAACACTCAACAAGAGAAAATAAAATCACAAAACAACAGTTTGATAATAATTTAGTTAAAACAAAGATTGCTGAAATAAAAAATTATCACAGTTCGGCTTTACATTGGAATTTAAAAGAAATTGAACAATCGTTCTCTCAATTAATTCAGAAAGCAAAATCTTCATATTATAAAATCGGCAAACAATTAGGGGTTGAATTTCATAACGAACAAGGGATTGATAGATTTGCTAATCAATTCATTAATGGAGTTAAAAATTTTATGGACACATCACGACAAAAAGCACAAGATGCACAAAATCGTGAGATGCAAACTATTCAACCGAAAGAAGCATTATCAACTCTTACAAAAGCAACAATTACAATAGAGAATTATCT
>Ga0307991_1001541_pt1 | contig 16036 bp, 16 predicted proteins | sample EllFjometagen131_FD_203146 | JGI IMG/M metagenome (GOLD analysis project Ga0307991, IMG submission 203146) | Marine microbial communities from Ellis Fjord, Antarctic Ocean - #131 | ecosystem: Environmental > Aquatic > Marine > Unclassified | place: Southern Ocean | collected 2014-10-08
GATATGTCAATGCCTGTAACACTATATCCTAGTTTTGCAAGTTCTAAACTGTCTCTCCCTTGCCCACATCCTAAATCAAGTAGTGTCCCTTTGTCTTCATACTTTTCAAAAAAAGCTAACATTCCTTTATATGCACTACCAAAATATTTAATCTCTTTGTAATATTTATCATAACTAGCCAAACAATATCACTCCCACTCTTAATCAACTTACTAATTGTTTTGGTTCAATACTATCCAATACTTATATATTAAATTTTAACATGAATACAAGACCAATCAAAGAATATTGCAGTACTATATACATCTAAATATAGCAAAAAAAAGCAACTAAATTTAATTTAATTTAGTTGTAATGTCCTTATAATGGCAGGGGCGGAGAGGATCGAACTCCTGTAGACGGTGTTGGAGACTTAAAATACACCTTAGAAGTGAGTTCTTCAAGGAAGAGCTTTTTCTTTTATAATGATAGTAGTATACTAAAAGTGTAAGGAGGAATCTAGATGAAAAATATACTATTATCACTCGTTTTTGTTTTCCTACTTAGTGCTTGTAGATCAAGCACATACTTTATTATTAGTGATGACACTGTTGATGGATACTACATATATCAGAAAGAACAAAGTGGATTATTCTGCAACAGTTATTGGGAGGATATCTACTACAGCGGAGAAAACTATAACTACGGATACCGCTCTAAAGGATGTGGTGCAGATATGTCATACTTTATTAAACATACTACTACAGAGTATATATATTTACGTGATGCACTTGATCAAGGCTTAATTACTATCGAATCACTAATTCCTCAATTAATGGAGTTAGAACGTAATCCAGAGGAATTTTCATCTGACGAGGCTGATTACTACTGGCTTGACTTTCATATTGACGGACAAGTTGTATATGCCTATGCTGGAGGTGAATGTGACCAATCTGGAAATGAAACATTCATTATCAATGGTACAACATACACATATAGTGCAAGTGGCTGTCTAAAAGACAATATTCTATTCATGCGAATAGAAGGGAATAATACTCCAGTGATTAACTTGTTGAATGATGGAACAATTAATGGTGAGTATCTTATTCCATTGTTAAACGAACAGTCAGACTAAATACATGGAAATAATAGTTTATACATTGTTTTCTCTATAACTAAAAAAAAGTAACTAAACCCATTATAGATTTAGTTGCTGAAAGTTCATAATGGCAGGGGCGGAGAGGATCGAACTCCCGTAGACGGTGTTGGAGACCGCTGCATAACCATTTTGCTACGCCCCTAAAATATGAAATAATGAAAATGTATAAATGGTGGAGGGGGACGGATTCGAACCGCCGAACCCTAAGGAACAGAGTTACAGTCTGTCGCGTTTAGCCTCTTCGCTACCCCTCCAACTTTGCGACTATAAACCCTTACTTTTTTAGCGCTATTTCATTATAGCAAAGTCATTTTATAAAAGCAACTATAATAGGACAAAAAAGAAAAGAGGATTAGGAATCCTCTTTTATAATACTACATCATATCCCTTTGATTTTATAATATCTAGTACTTCTTTTTCTGATTTATCCTTAAGATCAACTTCTACTATCTTAGTAGTTAAATCTATCTTAACATCATCAAATCCACTCTCATTCAGTGCTTTTCTGATTGTCATTTCACAATGTCCACATGTCATATTCGTAACATTTACTTTCATTTTTACACCTCCTTCACTTGTAAATTCAGGTAATTTATATCCTTTAAGTCTTAATGCATTTAAGACTACCATTATTGATGAAAATGCCATAGCTGCTGCCGCTACTACCATACTTAGTCTTCCAGTTGCGGCCATTGGAATGGCAATTATATTATACGAGAACGCCCATCCAAAATTTTGATAGATATTTCTAAGTGTTGCCTTTGACATATCAATTGCCTTTATTACTAACCCAAGATCATTACTCATTAATGTTACATCTGATGAATCAATTGCAATGTCTGTTCCATGTCCCATGGCAAATCCTACATCAGCAAGTTTCAAGGCAGGAGCATCATTTATTCCATCTCCTACAAAAGCAACTACTTTTCCTGATTTTTGTATTTCTTCAACAATCTTAGCTTTTTCATGAGGTAAGACACTTGCATATACTTTTTCAATTCCAAGTTCTTTGGCAATTGCATTTGCTACTACAGGGTTATCACCAGTAATCATATATGGTTCTAACCCGCGTTTTTTCATTTCTTTGATAACTGATTTAGATGTGTCTTTAATCTCGTCTCTAACAGCATACATTGCTTCTATAGAGCTATCTATTACAACGAAGTTAGTTGTTTTAGCTTCATTTAATAATCTGTTATATTCTAAATCGTATTTGCTATAATCAATATTAAGATCTTCTAATATTTTTACTGATCCTATATATATTGATTTATTATTTACCGTTGCTTTAATTCCTTTTCCTTCTAATACTAAGAAATCACTTACTACAAGCGAATTAGCTTTTAGGCTTTCTCCATATTCTTTTACAGCCTGGCTAATTGGATGCGTTGATTCTTTTTCAATACTATATACAATATCTAATACTTCACTATTACCTGTAAAATCAGTTACTACTGGTTTACCAATGGTAAGTGTTCCTGTTTTATCAAAAGCAATAGCTTGAATCTTATTAGCTAGTTCGAAGAACTCTCCACCTTTATATAAAATATGATTTTGAGCTGCTTTACCATTACCTACTAAGATACTTGTTGGAGTTGCGAGTCCAAGGGCACAAGGACAACTAATAACTAAAATAGCTACTGTTCTTTCAAAAGCTATATTAAAATCAAAGCCCAGTACAGCAAACTGTATTATAAAATTTATGATAGCTATCGATACTACTATAGGTACAAAGTAAGATGCGATAACATCTGCAGTTCTTTGAATAGGAGGTTTTGCTGCACTGGCTTCTTCTACCGTAGAAATGATTTGACTTAATAATGTGTCACTACCAATGCGTGATGCCTTGATAGTTATTTTTTCTCTTAAATTAATTGTAGCTCCAATTACATTTGAATATTTTTCTTTTTTAACTGGAATACTTTCTCCAGTTATCATAGATTCATTTACATAACTTGTTCCTTGTACCACTATTCCGTCTATTGGAATTTTCTCATTAGCAAGTACTATAATATGATCTCCAAGTAATACTTCATCAATATCAACCATAGATTCAATTCCATCTTTAATAACTCTTGCTTCTTTAGCCCCTAGATTTACAAGTTCTACTAAAGCATCTGTTGTTCTTTCTTTGGCGATATGTTCAATATAATTTCCAATTAACACCATAGTGATAATAAGAGCACTTATTTCAAAGTAATAAATTGGATGCATTTGTGTTTCAATAAATAAATGATTGATTAATAAATATAGACTATATAGATAGGCACTAGATGTACCTAAAACAACTAAGATGTCCATTCCTAGTACTTTCTTTCTAATACTGTTATATGCACCTAAATAAAATCTTCTACCAACATAGAATTGTACTACTCCCGATATTCCTAATTGGAATATCCCATCTTTAAATAGGCTTGGTACATAAACAAAATCAAACCATTTTAGATGTCCAAACATTGCCCAGAGTAATGGAATACTAAAAATAAGAGAGATAGCTAATTCCTTTTTCATCTTAAGTCTTAGTTTTTTATTATCTTCAAGTGATTCTTCTAATACAGGGTCATATCCTGCACTTTTTACAATCTCAGCAATCTCTACTAAATTATATATTGATTCATCATATTCAAATAAAACTTTTCCAGCACCAACGTTTACTTTTGCACTTATACTTTCGTAGTTATCAAAAGTGTTGGTGATTGTCATTGCACACATAGCGCAAGTCATCCCATCAACACGCATTGATTTTTTAATCATCTAGTTCACCTCGTTTTTAAAGACATTACATACATAAATGTTGTTATCTTTAACTTCTTCATGTTTCATAAATACTTTATGATCTTTTATTAAAATTGCTTCATTCATTTTTATATTATTGATATGTTCTATTAAGAACTTATTGTCTAAGAAATCTTGTGATAGAAAATAAAAAGCTCTTTGCTTTTCTCTTCTAACATCAACTATTCCTGATTCTTTTAAACTTATTAGATTCTTGGAAATATTAGCTTGTCTAATATTAGTAATCTCTTCTAGCTCGCAAACACATAGTTCATTTTCTAGCAACAGACTAACTAATCTTAGTTTTGTGTTATTACTTATACTTTTTAAAAATAATAGACTTTTCATATAATTCACCTTCTTGAGTATATAATACAATTACCTTATATTCCGTACAAGGAATATGCTTGTATTATAAATATGCCTATCTAATTAGAATTATATTGATTGACAACTTATAACATTGTTTGTATACTAACTATTAGTTGATTATAGACAAGAAAATATTTTTATCATATAATAAAGTTAGTATGGAGGTATCTATATGGAAATTATTAAAAAGTATTCAGAAATAAATAAGATTATTAATAAGAAATTGGTTATGTTAATTGCTAAATCTCATACATGTTCATCATGCCTTGCAATTGAGAAAACTCTTGAATCACATTTAAAACACTATGATGATATTGAAAAATATGCTATTTACGTTGACGATATTGAAAAATTCAGAGGAGACTACTTGATTTTCAGTGTTCCTACTGTAATTATTTTTAATGAAAGTAAAGAATTACTTAGGGAATCTAGATATATAAACTATGATAAAATTGATCGTTTAATTCAAATGTTTAACAACTAAAAAGCCAGACAATTATGTCTGACTTTTTTATTTATACTGTTCTCTATTTTAGGATGACTTAATCAAAATTATGACTTAATCAAAATATTTATTATCAATTAATTTCCAATTATAGTATACTGTGTAAGAGGTGATTACATGAGAATTGCATTAATTGCACATAATAAATTGAAACCAGAAATGATTCGTTTTTGTCAAAAACATGAAGGGATATTACGTAACCATCAATTGTTCGCAACAGGTACTACTGGGCACAAAATCATGGAAAATACAGAATTAATTATACATTGTTTTAAATCCGGGCCTCTAGGAGGAGACCAAGAAGTAGGTGCTAAGGTAGCAAACGGAGATATTGATTTAATATTATTCTTTAGAGATCCTTTAACTGCTCAACCTCATGAACCTGATGTTTCAGCGTTATTTAGATTAAGTGATGTATATAAGATTCCTTTAGCTTCAAATGTTAATACAGCAGAAATGTTCTTTCAAACATTAAAATAGAAAAAGGTGCAATTGCACCTTTTTAAATATCTTGTTTTTTAAATCTAAGTATTGATAATGTCATAAATATTGCAGAAATAATCAATGTAACAACAACATTCCATATAATGTCAGATATAACAAACGAGTCTGTCAATAATTCCATAATGTTCGTTATGATTAATCCCGGAAGGAATTTAAATACTCCAACATTGAATAATGCCAGTAATCCAAAGAGCATCATTCCACCGAATGTGATCACTACAGCTAGAATATATGATTTAGAGTGTGTAGATGCAAACATTGATAATGACAATATGTATATAATATACACAAAGTAAAGCAATGTTCCATAAAACAGTCCTAGCATATCAACTTCATCAAATAAGAAGAATGTATAATACCCGAATACTAAATAACCTATAAACAAAGAAACAAGTATCAAAGTACCTAAAGATACAAATTTTGAGATGATATATTTTGTTCTACTAATCGGTTTACTTAATACAAGAGGTAGTAAACCTTTTGTTTTATCTCTAACAAACATTCCAACAGCAATAAAGATAATTACATATAAATATATTTCATATATATTACCAAAATACTGAGAATAACTATCAAATACTGTAGGTTCTCCAAACGCCATTACAATTCCAGAACCTTCAAGAGCAAATTTCAATAGATCATTTAGATATTTAGCACTTAATGGTGATGTGATTGCCACTAAGATTAAGACAACAGGGAAAATAATAAATTTAGATGTTTTAAGTAAATAGTAGAAGTCGTATTTAAGAAGTTTTTTCATTTGTTAACCTTATGAAAATATCTTCTAAACTGGTTTTTACTTTTTTATACTCTACTATTTTCTCATCTAATTCTATTAGTTTCTTTAATAAGGTATTTGAATCCATATCCCCGTTTAATTTACAGATAATACCATTGTTACTTATTTTTACATCTTTTAGCAATTCCTTTGATAACACTTTTTTCATGACTTTCTTTGGGTCATTTTCAGTTTCAATATACAATTTATTTGCATAAAAAGCTGATTGAATATCTTCAACACTACTTTCGTACAGCAAAACTCCTTCATCTAATATTCCTATTCTATCACATACTCTTTCTACATCATCTAAGATGTGAGTAGAATAAAAGATTGTTTTACTTCCCTTTAATTTGTAAATGATGTTCATTACATCATTTCTTCCAATTGGATCTAGAGCGCTTGTAGGCTCATCCATAATCAAGATTTCCGGATCATGAAGCAATGCTTGAGCTATAGCTAATCGTTGTTTCATGCCTCGAGAGTACGAACTAATTCTTTTATTTGAATTAGGAAGAGTAACAAATTCTAAGACTTCCTTAATTCTGTCTTTTATTTTTTCTTTAGGTAATCCAAATATCTCTGAAGTGTACAAGAGATAATCTCTAGCTCTCATGTATCCAGGAAAAACAGGTACGTCTGGAACGTACCCTATTTTTGATTTATAGTTTTGATCTTTAAATTCTATTATTTCTTCATCAATGAATATTTCACCACTATCTCTTTTTATTAGAGATAATAAAAGACTAATTGTTGTGGTTTTTCCAGCACCGTTTTTACCAATAAAGCCATATACTTCGCCTTTTTTGATAGAAAGGTTTAGTTTATTTAAAACAACAGTTCCATTGTATGATTTTACTAAGTCGGTTGTTTTTATTACTTCCATTATTCATCTCTCCCAAATATGAAATAAATAACCCAACCATAATTAATTAAAACTGAAACTAACAGCCATATTATTTTATTTCCACCTTTAACAACTCTATCTTGTTTAAGAATATCAATAATAGCATATATTTTAAAAGCAACATCTATCAGTACTATTGGAATAAGTAATGGTAAAATATCTTTTAACGTATCAACAAGTTCAACCACTAATCATCACCTATATTCCTTCTCTTGTATTAATTCTATCCACACGTCCATTATAGCCTTGAACGCCTGAAATCAAATATAAAATACCTGTAACTGTATTAGAGATAATGTTAAGTCCACCCCAAATAGCTTGATATAAATATACTTTCTTTGCTTGTTTTTCATTAAAAGAACCATTAATCAGTTTTGTAAAAAGAATTAAATTAATTATAAAGATTGGTATAAGGATAATTACCATAACTAATAAAAATGTATTCAAAAATCCCATCATCCACTCAAATATTTCAAGGTCTTCCACTGACATATCATTTAACATTGAATCATATCCTGGAATATTTTCAACAAATCTAATCAAAATTGCAAATAGTCCTAAAGACAATACACCGATTCCTTCTAACACTAATCCAATTATTGTTATAATTTTGGGAGTTGGTTGCATTACATGCATAATTATTCCTCCTTTATGAATAAATCGCTCTACTCAAATATTACTGCAGTTCCATAGGCAATAATTTCCGCTGCTCCACCCATTACTGCAGAAGTTTGAAGTCTAAATCCAATAACACCATTAGCTCCAAGAGCCTCAGCATCTTTTAATAATCTTTCAGTAGCAATTTGTCTTGCGTCATTCATCATTTCTGTGTAACTGTTAATTTCTCCACCTATCAAACTTTTGAATCCTGCTAAAATATCTTTACCAACATTTTTAGTTTGAACAGTTGATCCTTTAACATATCCTAATACATCAATTACTTTCTTACCTGGTACATCGTTTATTGTGAATAAATCTTTTCTTGTAATCATTTTTTAAATCTCCTTTCAAAATAACTATAACTAATTGTACATCATAATACCCATAAATACAAGAAAATTATTTTAAATTATTTTTTATCAGAAAAAATTCATAACATTTAATCCTATTCTTATTTTAATCAAAACTATAGAAATTTCAACTAAGATATTTTTAAGTACATAATGATATATTATTTATATTTCATAAATTTATTTCCGTGATATAATAATAATTGAAGATAAAATGAAAGGAATGATAAATTATGGCAAAACTAGAAATATTAAAAAAATATGCAAAACTAGTTGTAGAGGTTGGTGCTAATGTTCAAATGGGACAATTAGTAGCTGTAAACTCTTCTACTGAAACAAGAGAATTAGCTAGATTATTAGTTGAAGCGGCTTACAAAGCTGGAGCAAAAAGAGTAGTTGTAGAGTGGAACGATGATTATGTTTCTCGTTTCGGATTCGATAGTATGAGTATTGGGACTCTTCAAGATATCCCTCAATATATTATTGACAAGTATCAATATTTTGTTGATCAAGGAGGTTGTGTAATCAGTATTGCTTCGCCAGTTCCTGGATTAAATGCAGGATTAGATCCCAAGAAAATGCAAGCTTCAGGAATTGCTCAAAGTAAAGCTTTAAGTTTTTTCCGTGATCATATGATGGGTAACCGCAGCCAATGGACAGTAATAGCTGCACCTAATGCAGTATGGGCTAAAAAAGTATTCCCAAAATTGAACGATGAAGAAGCTGTTGAAGCTCTATGGGATGCTATCTTAGTTGCATCAAGAGTTACAGAAACAAATAACCCTATTGAAGAATGGGCAGAACATAACGAACGTTTGTTAACTCATAATAAAATATTAAATAGTTACCAGTTTGATACATTACATTTCGAAAATAGTTTAGGTACAAACCTTACTGTTAAATTAGTAGATGATCATGTTTGGGCTGGCGGAGGAGAAAACTCAGCTAAAGGAATTTACTTTAATCCTAATATCCCAACAGAAGAAAACTTCACAATGCCTCATAAGTTTGGTGTAAATGGTAAAGTGGTTGCTACAAAACCATTAAATTATCAAGGAAATTTAATCGAAGATTTTTGGATTGAGTTTAAAGATGGAAAAGTAGTAAATTATGATGCTAAAAAACAAAAAGCAACTCTGAAAAATCTAGTTGAGTTAGATGAAGGAAGTTCATACTTAGGTGAAGTTGCACTTATTAGTTATGATTCACCAATCTCAAACTCGAATATATTATTCTTAAATACACTATTTGATGAAAACGCAAGTTGTCATTTAGCATTAGGTCGTGCTTACCCTATGAATGTAAAGGGTGGAAACGATATGACTCCAGAACAATTAGAAAAAGTTGGATACAATATGTCAATGGCACATTCAGACTTTATGTTTGGTAGCAAAGATTTAAGTGTAGTTGGTACAACAAAAGCCGGAAAACAAGTAACTATCTTTAAAAATGGAGATTTTGTAGTTTAATATTAAAAAGACAACCTAGGTTGTCTCAGACTGTTGACAAAAGACAATCATGAATTTGGTTGTCTTTTTATATACAATAAAAATAGTTATACACAATTGGGGATAAGTAATTGAAATAATGGCTTGATGTTGCTGATATATCCTGTTAAAAATGGTATAATTAGAGTATAAAATGAATTGGAGTTGATATTATGTCAATGACTAAAAAAGATGCTAAAACAAAGAATAATTCTTTTCTATTTTGTACTATTGAAGACCTTGTCCCATTGGATCACTTAGTAAGAAAATTAGAATCGGTGATTGATTGGAATTTTATTTATAAGATTGTCGAAGACTTATATTCAACTATTGGAAGACGTAGTATCGATCCAGTTGTTCTATTTAAAATGGTCTTTATTAATTATGTCTTTGGTATTAATTCAATGAGAAAGACTTGTAAAGAGATTCAAGTTAATTTAGCTTATCGTTGGTTTTTAGGTTTAGACGTAAACGATTCAGTTCCTAACTTTTCAACGTATTCTAAAAACTATGAGAGAAGATTTGCTGGAACGACTGTTTTTGAGGATATTTTCGGGCATGTTTTAAAAATCGCCATTGATAATAATATGGTTGATAATACAGCTATCTTTGGTGATTCAACTCATATAAAAGCTAGTGCTAATAAAGGTAAATATAAAAATGATGTTGTCGAAAAATCTTCCAAGATATATCAAGACGTATTAGATAAAGAAATTGCTGATGATCGTGTTCTCAATGGTAAGAAACCATTAAAAAAAAACAAAAAAATAATTGAAGTAGTTGATAATGAAACTGGTGAAATTATTTCTAAAGAAGTTAAGCCTACTAAAAATATTAAAGTTAGTACCACAGATCCCACTTGTGGGATGTTTCATAAAGGTGAAAAAGAAAAGATGTTTGCTTTTACTTCTTCATCTTTTTGTGATAAACGAGGGTTTGTACTAGGTTCTTATCTAGCCCCTGGTAATGTTCATGATAGTGTTTCATTTTATGGATTATATAATAATATTAAAAATGATATAATGGCTAAAGTTGAATATATTTCTTTAGATGCTGGGTATGTCACACCTCATATTTGTAAAACAATTTTTGATAATAATAAAATACCAATTATGCCTTATAAAAGACCTATGACTAAAAAAGGATTCTTTAAAAAATATGAATTTGTTTACGATGAATATCTAAATATCTATATTTGTCCAGAAGGTAATACACTTAAATATTCAACGACTAATAGAGAAGGAAATCGTGAATATAAATCAAATAAATTTGATTGTGCCAATTGTCCTTCGAAATCAAAATGTACTGAAAGTAAACCTGCTCAAAAAGTTATAAACAGACATATTTGGGAGGACTATAAAGAAGAAACTGAACATATTAGACATTCTGATATTCATAAAGAAATTTATCCCAAAAGAAAAGAAACTATTGAACGAGTCTTTGCTGATGGTAAAGAAAATCATTGTCTTAGATATACTAGGTATCGTGGAATCGATCGTGTGAACGATTCTGTGATGCTTATTTACGCATCTATGAATTTGAAAAAGCTAGCCAACTGGCTAGCTAAACCACAAAAACAGGCTGTATTATCTTTGTTTTTGCGCAATATTAGTGTTTTTTTAAAAAATTATCATTTTATCCACAAAAAAATGACACCCTCTTTTTAAAAGATGCCATTAGTCAACAGTCTGAGACAACCTAGGTTGTCTTTTTTTTTGCTTTAACAAAAATATCTTATAATTATTCTTCTATTTCTTTTTTCTCTACAATCTTAGTTGCTGCATATCCAAATATAAATATGATCCATGCAATATGGAAAAGATCAAAGACTAATCCAAGAAACAAGAAGATACCAGTACAAATAGCATAAATTAAGTCTTCTTTTCTTTTTTGCTCTTTGCTCATTTTTCTATCTCTTGATACACTTTCTGAGTTTACAGTTGCATATATCATCATTCCAACACTTATTGCTATAATTATTAGTATAGTAGGAACAAATAGCTGGTAATTGTCAACTCCATATATAAAGATAGATACAGGAGCCATTATTATCATTGCAACAGCAATACCTAATATCGTCTTTTTACGTGTATTAATTTTTGAAACATCCTCTTTTTCAATTACTTTACCCTTGAGAATCTCATCTACAGTGATATTGTATATTCTTGCTAGTTCCACCAAAGTAAATGCATCAGGAAGATTTTCTCCACGTTCCCACTTACTTACAGCCTGAAAAGATATGTCTAACTTCTCAGCTAAATCACTTTGTGTTAATCCATTTTGTTTTCTTAAAGATATAAGTAATTCTGCAATTCTGTTTTCTTTCATTTTGCTCACCTCACACAAATTGTAACTGTAAAATCAAAGTTATTTAATAACTCATAGGTTTAATTTACTAAACCTATGGTTGAATTACTATAAAATAAGGCTAATTTTAGACTTAAAATGCACTCAACCACAAATAGAATCAAATATTTAATAGATTTACTTGTCTTTAGATTCCTTTGAGACTTTTAATATATTTTCACTATATGACACCCATTCTTTAAATGCCAATTTTACACTTCTTCTCATTTCTATAGAAAACTCACTTCCAAATTTTCTCCCATAAATCATTTGGGCAGAGTTTTTGGCTCCTAACTTATTACCCAGGCTAAACCGTTTTTCGTTTTCCTTATACATATCAAATAGTTCTTCTTTAGATAACCTATGATACTTTTCATTAAACACAACATATTTTTCATCAAATCTACTCGTTACAGAAGGACGATAATTTTCTGGATAATTACCAAACACTAACATCCCAAGAGGGAAAGACAACTTTTCTAAATTGAATAACTCTTTGTGGAATTCATAGTTTTCTATAATATCTCCTATATAACAACTTCCTACTCCTAGCGACTCAGCTGCTATAACTGCATTTTGTGCTGCAGCAATTGCGTCTTCACTACCAAGTAAAAGATCACTTAAATCCGGGTATTCTGGATTAAGTCCTTGTTCAGCGCAATAACTAAGAAAATTAGATTCTCCTAGATAATCATATAACTTCTGATAATCAACTAAAAAGATTAATGCGAATGAAGCATTCTTTATGAAAGGTTGTTCATCACAGCTATGGCTTAATTTCTCTAAGGTTTCAATGCTCTCAACCTTAATAATTGAATACAGCATTTGATTCCCAGCCGTTGGAGCTCTTAAAGCACTTTTAACTATTAAATCACGATTTTCAATAGATACTTTCTGTTTGCTAAATTTACGTAAGCTCACTCTATTAAATATATTATTAATTGTAGAGTTCATATTATCACCTCTTGTTATAATATTATATCACAATTTTATCACCTCTTCTATCCCTTAAATTATATCAAAAAGACATACTAGATTTAAGTATCTAATATGTCTTTTTTTATTGTGTATGTTTTAAAGATACACTTTCATGTCTTCCTTGTTTTTATAGACTATAATACATCTCAAATTCTATTGGGTGAGGCATTTTACTTACTAATAGGTATTCTTCTTTAATACGTTTAATATGATTTTTAATTACATTTTCAGTAAATACATTTCCTTGTAGTAAGAATTTATAATCATTTTCAAGTTCTTTTGCAGCTTCCATTAAAGAAGTAGGAAGAGTCTTGATTCCTTTTTGCTCTTCTTTACTTAATTTATATAAGTTGAAGTCGAATGGACCAAATCCTAGTTTGGAAGGATCAATTTTATTGATAACACCATCAAACGCTGCCATCATAATTGCTGAATAAGCTAAATAAGGATTTGCAGTAGCATCAGGACTTCTTACCTCAAATCGTTTTTCATCTTCTTGAACTGTATAACCTGGTATACGTATTACAGCTGAACGATTTGCCGTTGCATAACCAATCGTAACAGGTGCTTCAAAACCTGGTACTAAACGTTTATAAGAATTTGTTGATGGATTGGTAATCGCAGTAATCGCTTTTGCATGTTTTAAAATACCACCTATCATATAGTGAGCGGTATCGCTTAAGTCAGCATACTTACCTTTTTCAAACATAATATATTTCCCATCTTTTTTAAGTTGAATATGTACATGCATTCCACTTCCGCACTCATCAACAAATGGTTTCGGCATAAAAGTAACACTTTTACGCATTTTATAAGCAGTAAGATTTAACAAATTTTTCATTTTCATCGTACGATCTGCCATTTCTTTTACTCCAGCAAAGTTTACTTCAATTTCGACTTGACCGGGTCCCCCATTTTCACTATGATTATATTTAATAGGTATATTAATTTTTTCTGCTTCAATACTTGCCTGAGTTCTAAATTCATAACTTGCATCCCATGGTGAATCTACATGATACCCACCGTGATGGGGAACTGTATAACCGATGTTATTGTAGGAATCATCACCACTATTCCAGTTTGCTTGTATACTATCTAATTTTACTTCCATATGTTGGTTTGTATTTCGATATGAAACATGATCCAAAACGAAAAACTCGAATTCCGGACCTAGTAAGCAAGTATCTGCAATACCTTTATCCTTCATATATAATTCGGTTTTTTCTGCGATAAATCGTGGGTCATCTTCAAAACGGAAAAACTTATCTCCTCTAATAACATAAATATTAGCAATAACAACAATAGTTTTATGTTCCTTATAGCTATCAAGATAGCATGAACTAACATCTGGAATCATAACCATATCAGAATTTTCTACTGTTAAGAATCCATAACTCGAACCATCAAACCCAATTCCTTTATCCATAATATCTGGTGCTAATTTTTGTGATGTAATAGAAAGTCTATGCCAACGGCCCTTCATATCTACCACTTTTAAGTCGATTATTTCAACATTTTCATTTTGAACGTATTCAATCATTTCATTGATATTTTTAAACATAGCTTTTCTCCTTTAATTAAATAATAATAAAACGCTTTCACAACAGTATTATATCATAAACATCATTTTGTAAAAGGCTTTTTTTTGTTTTTTTTCTTAAGTAATAAATTTGAGGAAACAAAAAGTAAAAACCCCTCAAAAAATACATGAATTAGCGAAATAATCTCTATAGTGTAATTTAAAAATTATGACAAATTTCCTTTCAATTAACACTTCGTTTTCATTATAAACAATAATTGTAAATTTCATATAAATGATTATGTAAGACAGAAAAAAGGCTTAAATTAAGCCTTTTAAGTTTATGTGAATAAATTTAAGAAAATACCTGCTGCAATTGCTGAACCAATAACTCCTGCAACATTTGGTCCCATTGCATGCATTAATAAGAAGTTTTGTTTATCTTCATCAAGACCCATTTTATGGACAACTCGTGCAGCCATAGGTACAGCTGATACCCCCGCTGCTCCAATCATTGGGTTGATAGGGTCTTTTGAAACTTTGTTCATTACTTTACCAAACACGACTCCAGAAGCAGTACCGAATCCAAAAGCAACTAATCCTAGAGCAATAATACCAAGTGTTTCAACTGTTAAGAAAGTACCTCCGCTTGCTTTAGCACCAACTGTAATACCGATTAGGATAGTTACAATATACATTAATGAATTGTTAGCACTTTCTACTAGTTTAGGAACTACTTGTGATTCTTTTAGTAGATTACCAAACATAAACATACCAATTAAAGGTACACTACTTGGAATAAGTAATACAACTATTATTGAAACAACTATTGGAAAAATAATTTTTTCTAATTTTGATACACTTCTAAGTTGCATCATTTTAATTTGACGTTCCTTTTTAGTTGTTAATAATTTAATTATTGGTGGTTGAATAATTGGAACTAACGCCATATATGAATAAGCGGCGACAGCAATAGGACCTAATAACTCAGGTGCTAATTTACTTGTTAAGTAAATTGCAGTTGGTCCATCAGCACCACCAATAATTCCTATTGAAGCGGCTTGTAAAGCATCAAATCCAAATATGATAGCTCCAAAAAATGCTACAAAGATTCCAAATTGAGCTGCTGCTCCTAGTAAGAGACTTTTCGGATTAGCAATTAAAGGTCCAAAATCTGTTGAAGCACCAACACCTAGGAAAATAAGTGGTGGATAAATTCCATATTCTATTCCTTTATAAAGAAAATTAAGTAATCCTGTTTCTTCCATTAGACCGTTTAGTGGTAAGTTAACTAAAAGCATACCAAATGAAATTGGAATTAGTAAATATGGTTCATATTTTTTTGATATAGACAAAAATATAAGAGTAATGGCGACGGTTATCATGATAACATTACTAAACTGTAGTTCAGCAAAACCTGTTGAACTAATAAAATCTTTTAACATATCTAACATAACGACACCTCTAGTTAATAATCATTAATACTTCTTGATTTTCAACCACATCTTGTTTTTGTATATACACTTTGTTTACAACACCATTTACTGGTGATACAATTTCGTTTTCCATTTTCATGGCTTCCAAAATAGCAAGCGTTTGTCCTTCAATTACTTCTTGTCCTACTTTAACTTTTACATCAACAATAGTACCTTGCATAAATGATTGAATTTTAACTCCACTATCTTCTTTAGCTTTCACTTCTTTTTTACTAGATAAT
>Ga0307991_1001543_pt1 | contig 16029 bp, 10 predicted proteins | sample EllFjometagen131_FD_203146 | JGI IMG/M metagenome (GOLD analysis project Ga0307991, IMG submission 203146) | Marine microbial communities from Ellis Fjord, Antarctic Ocean - #131 | ecosystem: Environmental > Aquatic > Marine > Unclassified | place: Southern Ocean | collected 2014-10-08
CAACAATAATTTAGAAAATAATTCGAAGTCATCCTGATCTTTAAATATTTTATTCTTAGCAATTGACCTCGACATTACATGTGCATAACATCCATCATATAATAATTGACTTCTTGTAAGACGTGCCATTCTGAATCACCACTTCAATCCTTTCTAATATTTCTTCTACTATGTCCCTATATAGGGACTGTCCCCTTCGTCTTCTACCCTTCATGCTGCTGTGTCCCTAGGCAGGGACTGTCCCCTTTGTTTACATGAGTTTGATTAGATCAATTCCGGGGACACGTACCTATTTTTTTAATTTATTATATAAATCCGAAACTATTTCAGATGCGACTACTTCAACCTTAACTAAGTAAGTATATTCTCCTCCGCCGAATAAGTATCTCTTCTTTTTAGGAGAAAAAGTATTTTGATAAATAATTTCTTGATTTCTTTTTAAATTATAATAAATTGACTTCACATACGGGATTCCTTTAAAATCATCATAACTTATTTCTTGCACTTTTAAAAAAACTTGATAATCAGAATCAGCATCACTAGCAAAAATCCCTTTTTTCATAAAATTCCTTACCAGTTCATTAGATAAATCTTCAGCAATCTTTCTGGCATCTTCTGCTTCACGAAATTCATGCGCTTTCGTTGATTCTTTCAGAATATCCCACCCGTCCTCTTCTAAAAAAGAATTTTTATTGCTTGAAGCTCTAGAAACCTCATTATTTTTTAATTTCAAGCTTTCATCTTCTTCTTTTTTCAAGAAATTACCGTCATTTCTTTCAGCAAAATCTATTCTTATTTCATCCTGAGAGCCTATTTCACAAATAATCTGAACTGAAATCTCCGGTTCTGCTCCAATTGAATCAACTAATAATAAAAAACATCCAAAAACTACTATCAATACAAAGAATATTCTTTTCATATATTTCCTTATTTTATAGTTAATAAACGCTTGATCTTCTTCGAAGATAATTTGTATATCCTCTGCAATCAAAAGGTCCAATAGAATATTTTTGTCCATAATGTCTCAGCTGCCATGTCCTCGCAGCTCTCATTAGCTTTGAACCATGAACCATTGTCCTAGATATTACTGCGTCGCTAGAACCCAATGAATTCTGAGTAGCTTTGCTAATTTCTGAAAGATTACCAGTTAAAAAACCATTTCTAGAAGTACCGTCCGTCGCCGCATAAGTCTGCAACTCAGTAAAGTTTCCAACGTCTAATTCACCAGAGAAATGTCTTTTCCCTACAACGCTCCTAGCCAAAGAACCTAAGTTAGAATCCGAAGTCTCGAGACTTCTACCTCTAATTGTAAAAACTGAATGTCCTTCCGGCTCCAATTGCAAATCTTGACCTATCCGCATTTCATCTAGCTTTGCAACCAACGCATCTTCTGCGTTTATTGTTGCATCGTCTTTAAATCCATCACCCCATTCCAAATTAGAATACTGCTCAGAAGTAAGGAATCCCGACAGTCCGCCCGCTGCTCCTCCCCATGCAGCGGCCTCTCCTAAGTTGCCACGTCCTCCGCTCATCGCTGCAGCTGTAGCAGCAGATATTCCAGCTCCTCTAATTGCATTCCCTCCTACTTGCAAAAATAAATTAGATGAACTAATGCCTGGAACGATCATGCCTAATCCTATAGATAAACCTATTGACCCAAGAATCATTCCAGGGCTCGCTCCAGATGCCAAAGCTTGAATGCCCCCTACAATCGTATCCGTAATATTAAAAGTTGCAAAAACCGCTGCAGCTGCTCCAGGGTTCCCCATTGTTGCAACAAAAGCAACTGCTGATGCAAAAAAAGCTATAGCCTTACTAAACCATTTCTTAAACCAACTATGCCCGGTTGGATCAATGCGAGTAATTGGATTATTCCCACAATACGAATACCTGTTAAGCGTTTGTGGATCTCCGCCAGGATTTTGAACAATGCTATCTGCCGTAATAAATCTGCCAATGACCGGATTGTAATATCTTGCACCGTAATAATATAAACCTATTTTCTCATCAAATTCTTTTCCTGTAAAGTAAAACCATGCCGTCTGACTTGTTGTGCCGTATTTTTCATGAACAGAAAAACTACCAAACGGTTTATACTCACACAACTCTTTAACAGCGCCAGCGTCATCTGCTAAAAGATTTGTTCCGCCAAGATGATCCGCAAGATAATACATCACATCGCCATTTCTAATTTGAGCAATGCGCTGGCTCCCAAGATAAATATATGAAACACTGTTCCCCGATTGCTCTTCATAAAGCGAACCGATATATTTTGTCACTTGCGGAGCCGTTGGTACCGATACAGAAATGGACACATTCTTGTTATTCGGTTGATATTTTTCTAAATCAAAAACATCAGCATCGACATTTGAAAGCTCATCTATCGCCGCCCAACCAGAATAATAAGTTCGTTTTACTCGCCCTCCATCCCCGTCGTACTGAAACTTGGCTGCTAAGGCATAGTTTTTATTAACCGTAACAAGATGATTCTCAACATCATACACATAATTCCAATGCGTCAGATCAGCGTCGACTTTTTGAGTCATATTTCCATTAACATCATATGAAAACGTTGTTCCGTCGGAGAGCGATGTCACCGCATGAGGCCCTGCTCCGTTTTCTCCGTAAGTAAAAGTCAGCCCATCTTTTTGAAGAATATTTCCGACCTCGTCATAAATATATGTTTTTACGCCATAACTGCCCTGAGCTTCAACAAGACGATTAAGCTCGTCATATACAAATCCCTGTGTTGAGGTGTGAACGTTATCAATGATTGCTAAAATATTCCCTGCAGAATCATACATATAATTGAGATCTTGAATTGTTTGCCCTGCTGAATCAACGGTAAGAATTTGATTCAAACGTAATGTTACGCTGTCATAACTATGCGTTGTAACATTTCCATTGCCATATTGAATCTCGGTCATTTGGCCGGATGCATTGTACAGAACATTTTGAACATAAAAATAATCCGGCAGACTGCTAACAATAGAAAAAACACTAATAATCTGTCCTGCGTCGTTATAATCATATCCAATTTTATCCTGTGTTGGATACGTTAATTCTTTTAAACGATTTGCCGAATCATAATTTCGCCTAACTCTATAGTTAACAGAATCTATTTGTTTAACAGATTTGTATTCTCTGCCCATAATGTCATAAGAAAAATCAGTCTCACCCTCTTGATTATCCTCAGCTTTTGTTAAGCGACCAATGCCATAATTCGGCTCTGCTGAAACCGAAAATGAATTTGGATCATTAATCATCAACCCATCTTCTAGCTCTCCATTTCTTTCAAGTGGAGATTTTATATTTGGCAGTAAAAAAACATCTGCTTGTTCTACGACTAATTCTTCATCATAATAATAACTAACATCTAAATTAGATTGATCTTTTTTTCTAATCAAACGATTTAACGCATCATACTCAAATTCAATTTCTTGACTCAATGCGTCTTTTTGCAAAATCAAATTTCCATTAATATCATAATCGTATTCCCAAATGCCCATATCCGGATCATCCATAGAAATTTTTCGACCCAAAATATCATAAGAAATTGTTGTAATATTTCCATGCGCATCTTGAATCTCTATTAAATTTCCCATCGAATCATAACCATAAAGCGTTGTTGAAAACAAAATATATGCATTTTGCGGATAATGTTCACTTCTTCCATCGGCCCCAAAATATTCTTCCTTTTTTATTAATCGCCCAAACACATCTGCATAAGAAACTTGTTTATGTCCATTTTCATCAATCGATGTTGTTGTCCATCCATCATATAAAACACTAGAATAACTTCCATCAGGATTTGTTGTTTGAACAGCACGACCCATAGCATCATAATCAATTTCAACAAATGGCCGTGTTGAATCAATCGGATCGATCACATCAACAGGATTTATTGAGAAATACGGAAGATATTTTTTTATTGGCAAGCCTCTTTGATCATATTCAGTCTGTCCGCTAACAGTAAAAGTTGATGCATAGCCAGACTCAGACTTATTTTGAATAAGCCTACCAAGACCATCGTAATATTGAACAGTATCAATACTTTCAAGCTGTCCCGCTTTCTCACGATGATGTGAAATAATTTGAACATGAGTCGGAAAGAAATTGTACTCTACAGAACTTGTTGGAAAATCAATCGAATCAAGAGGGGAAACCGTGGCCACAAGCCTACCGAGTGTATCATATGTTTTTCTCCCCTCCTGATTATTTGGATCTTCAATTTGTTTTATTTGCCCCCAAAGTCCATGATAACCTGCGCCATCATCTAAAGGAACGCCATCAACACCATAATACTCTTTAACAACTTCATGACCCAAAGCATTCTGAGATTTCATTGAGAAAATATAGTAATTAGTTTCATATTCAACAAAGGAAACATTTCCCATTGGATCTTCAACACTCAAGACATTTCCGTAATCATCATAGGTATATTTAGTTATAACATCTTGATCGCCTGGACTGTCTCCTCCCCATACTTGTTTTTTTGTTGCATGTCCAACAGTCGGTAACGTGTTTGGATTTGTTGCGCCATCATAATAAATTGATGTTTTTTTAATCATTACCCCAGAATGATCCTTAGCGATAGATTGTTTAGGAAGACCAATAAGACGATTACCATTTGCAATATTATTATGATATTCAATCTCTGCGGTTTTACTATCTGTACCAATATCATCTCCGGTTGAAAGATCAACCTTGCCATAATTAATTGTTTTAGTTACGTTGCCAAACTGTGGCGATTCTTCGTAAAAATATTTTTCCTTACCACGCTTACCATTAACGCTGCCCCCATAAAAGAAACTATTTTTTTCTTCTAAATAAACAAAATTAACACCTGAAGAAACTTGTTCATGATTCCAAACATTTTCTATTTTTGATAAGAGATTTCCACTCGCATCATAAGATTCTTGCTTTTCTGTCCTTCCTTTATATATGTCATCCTGGAGTGTATACGTTTCAGTATAGTTACCATCAGCATCAATAATTTTGACATAACCAAATCCGCGTGATTCTCTTTTGCTTGCATCCCAATATCCATCGGCATAAGAATATTGAATTTCATAAGACTGTCCCAATGAATCAGACATGGTCATGCTCTTAACAACTTGAGACGAAAATGGAAAGAATGTGTTTCCATAATGACAAGCTGAATCATATTCAATCGTGCGAACACCTCCGATACCGTTATCCATTGCTTTAAGTAAATCCGGAACCTCACCCTTATTAACATGAAATTCAGGCGTTGTTCCACTAGTGAAATATTTTACAGCATCAAGCATTCCATCGGCATCTATATCCATAAGCTTTGTTCCGTTATTCTTTAGATTTCCAGGAACATTCCAATCAAGATCAACAACCCACCCTTGAGCTGTATTTAATAATATTTTGTGAGTTGTGGCATCTGAAACAATTAAATCAATCGTACCATCACCGTTAACATCTGCGCACTGCGTTGTGCCATCATTAAAATTTGTATACCCAAATTCATTTTTCCAAACAGAAGTTGAATCTTCTACCCAGCCTAATCCATTATTCATATAAACTTTCACTGTTGAATCTTTAGAATACATAATATCCTTCAAACCATCTCCATTTAAATCAATCAAAATTGCCCCATAGGCAAAATCAGTATAAGTATTATTATCCGTATTCCATGAACTATCATAAGTCCAGCCCGTTGCATCCGGAAGATTACTAATAAATGTCATATGTGTATGCGGTCCGAATCCATTACTTTTTGATTTAATGTAATCAACATATCCATCACCGTTAACGTCATCTAAAACATTTCCAGTATGTTCATGATAAGGATAATAGCAAATCAGTTTTGACTGAGAAGGTGTTTTTTTCCAAGCCATTGGCAGAACTCCATCATTCGATAAAACCCAATCTGAATTTAACGCCCATCCATTTATTTGATTATTAATATACGCTTCATTATGTATGACTCCTCCTCCATTTGCAGGAATATCTTGAAAATGGCGCATAATATCAGGGCGAAAATCGCCATCAACATCAACAATCGAAACTCCATTTGAATTATTATCACGAAAAACATGCCCACCTATAATATTACCAGGAATCGTAGAGTTTATGATACTGGAAAGTGTTGACGGAGGAACCCAATCGGTTGATGATTCAACCCAAGATTGGTTTTTATCATGCAAAAATGTGTGTTCAGAAAACGTACTTCCACCCATAGCATCCTCATATTCATGACGCTTAATAATGTCAGGATAACCATCGCCATTTAAATCTGTTATACGAACTCCCAAATCTATATCTCCACCTCCATATGTTGGATGAATTTCTCCAAAAAGTGCTTCTGAAGGAATGTTCCAGCCTGTTGTAACCGTATCAAATCCTTTTTGACCTTCCGTATATGAAAAACTTGTAGCAGGAACCGATGTTGTTCCATCATCTCCAAATTGTGTAATGCTAGAAAGAAGTGACCGTTGCGTCGCTAAGCTTTGTGTGTAGGAAATTTGATACTTCTTTTGAATATCGCCTTCTACAAAGATTTGAATTGTCGAAATGCGTTTTTGTGTTCCAAGAAAAAAATGACTTCGATAAGAAAACAAAGTATCCGGACGATTTTCAAGTTCAAACTGAACAGTCGCAAACGTTGGCAAGCTCGATTGAATATTTCCAGTATATTTAATTTCATTAGGATAAAGTTGATTTTGATCCTTTGTGTAAGTTATTGTCATGTAATTTCCATAAATATCTTCAATGTAATCTAAATTCCATTCAAATATCTTTGCTAAATTTCCTGAATCAACAACTTGAGAACTTTCAGTTTGACCAAAATAATACTTCACTCCCTTTTTATCTGTCACAAGCCAATACATATTATTGATAAATTCCATTTTCATAAAAGAACCTTCGAACTTTGAACGAAACTCTGTTGCGTTTCCACTAATATCCACAAGCTCTTGACGAGATCCAGATTGGACAAGAATAAACTCATCGCTTGAATTATATTTCGGCACACCATATTTTGTAGATCGAGAAATCTTTCCAAGCTCAAAAGACCACCCAAAACCAAGAGCGCTATTTGGCATGCCCGAATTATACAAAAGATTAATCTCTGGCTTCATACCTGAACGACCTGCAGGAACACTAATTGGAATGCTCATCGTTGCCGTTCCTGTAACAGGATCAACATTCAACTTTTCAACAGATTCAAATGCCTTGTCCTGAAAAAGCATTTTTGAGCTTGATCCGCTTTGCGGAGAACTGCCCTGAGAGGAGATTTTACTACTAGAAGAATCCTTCTTTGATTCAGAAATCTTTTCTTTACCTTGGCTTTTGGGCTGCGGATCCTTATTTTTAAATTCTCCTGCCAAAGCAGGAATCGCAGAGAACAAAAATAGGGCTATAATTAAACTTATTTCTATTTTTCTATTTCTCATTTTCGTTCTCCTTCTTATTTAAGATTATTTTTTCTCATCAACGAGCTGCAGAAATTTAATTTTGATGCTACTTTTTTACCTTTTGATCGCCTTGTTTTAGAGCAACTTTTTTGCCTTCCTTTGGCTTGTTCTCTAAAACAAGATCTTCTCTGTAACAACGACCGCAAGGTTCATACCCTTCGGCGACAGCTTCTTTCTTTTCTAACGTTGCCGTTTCTCTGTTTTTAACAAAACGACATGTTTCTTTGTGGTACTTTGTGCCGTTGGGCGTCATGTAAACATCTTCCGCAAATGCAAAAGTATTTGCCGAAAGAAAAAGTAAACATAACGCAGCTAACATCATTTTTTTCATACATTGTCTCCTTTTTTTCTTTTTCCGCAGCTGTTGTGAGAAATAGAAATTCAATTTGAAGAATTAATTTCTTGACTAAATTGTCCTCCGGTTAATGCATCAATTAATGCGGTTAGCTCTTCAATCCGCATTTGCTGATCAACAAGATTTTGCATTTCTTGTGCATTATCCGTTAAAATCTTAATCTGTATTCTTCTTCGTTCAAAATAAAGACGCGTTACTTCATCTAAAATATCTTCTCTTAATTCAACCATAAGCTTTGACCTTGAATCGATTGACGTTTGATCTGAATTCCAAATAATATCTCCTAAATCCCAAGACAAAGAAACATCCCATCCAAAATTGTTATAAAATGTTTTGTCATCAGATCCAACGTATTGCTGGCCTCCAGAGGAATAGCTTCCATAAACGCTATCTGATGTTGTTAAATTTTTATTTCCATCTACTCCTATAGATAAATCCGGAAGCCAGGCCTTGCGTTTTGCTTGCTGTCGCCATTGTTTGACTTTATTTGGACTGACTTCCGCATATTCGATCGCCATTCTTTGCACATACTGAATTGATGGCTCACTTTCAAAGAATTTCCTCACCTTTCGATAATCCCCAGGAAAACTTCTCACAGACTCTATTTGTTTCTTAAGAGCAAAAAGACCTTTTGGGGATCCTGCAAAAATTTCTCCCTGCTTAGTGCATCCTAAACAAGAAATACTACTTGAAAGCATTCCTTTGTAAAGCTGTGCCCATTGATTATTTGAGAAAACAAAAACACCCTTCTTGCTTGCAACAATCATCTGGTTTTCATCAACAACATCAATGGAAACTATATCTTTTGGAGAAAAACCCTGAACAGAAATATTTTTCCAAGATTTATCAGAATTTGAACGATAAAGAATTCCATTCCTTGTCGCCATAAAAATGCCTGAACTTAAGATTGAAAAGTCTAAAATCTCTCTAAAATAAAATAAATCTTGATAATTATCGAAACTATCAACATTCTCTGAATCGCGCAGAAAACTCGAACCAGAAAAGATCCTTTCTACCTTCATATCTCTATCTAAAAACTTGAATAAATTATTTTCAGTTGATACATAAATACGATCTTTTTCACTACGAATTAAAAATACTGGATTTAATCCAAGCTCTCCTGTCATTTTTTTCCAAACAAGATCAGATTTTAACCTAAAAAATAATCCGATTGATGTCGCTACATAAATTCTTTCTTTTGTATCTAGAACAGAAAAGCAACGCTGGTTTCTTGACATATCAGAGCTAAATATCTTTCTCCAATCTTTACCATCACAACTAAAAAAAACATCTGAATCAGATACAACATATATTGAATTGTCTCCAATAAAGACATCGCTAATCGTTGCCTGACTTCCCTTAATATAAAACACAGAAGAAAAACTCTCTCCCTTATCATTTGATACATAAAGAGCTTTAGATGTCGCAACATAAATTATTTCTTGTTTATTTGGATGAAATTCAATAGATACAACTTCAAATTCATTAATCCCGTTTAAAATTCTTTCCCATGCAAAGTTTTCCAACAATGAATCGTCACGATTAACACAATCTTCTTTCTTTTCAATAAAAGAATGTGCAGAAATTGGAACAAACACAAAAATAAGCATTATGGCAATCATAGAGAAAATAAAAGAATTATTTTTAAAACATGGATTTTTCATAAATTCTTTTCGTATTTACAAATAACAGGGCTTCAGTAACAGCCTTTTTCATTTGAATGTTATTTCTTTCAAGATTTTTAACATTTTTCTCCAAATATTCAAGCGTTGCTTCAAGCCCTAATTCTTTTCGCATTTTTAAAAGAATTCTTAAGCTTGTATATAGGGCGATAACGCTGCGTGGTGAAGAAAAAATATTGTTGTCCGAATCGAACGGTTGTGAAGAATTGCTTCTAAAGCTATTATCCATCTAGTTCTCCTTAGGAAGGCATTTTCAAGAATAGCACAATATTGATGATTTGTCAAGTCTGTATTGATTATTAATCAATATTATTAGAAACACAAAACGATCCATTGCAACAGCTTACGATATATCATCATGAATATTAAAAATAATATTTGTTTTTAATCAAAATGGTGTTGACTATTCATCAAAATATGCTATGATTTATTTAGAAATAATCATTCACGAATATTATATATAAGGAAGATAAGTGCCTATGTTAATTGGAAAAAGAATTCAGGAAGTTCGAAAACAACAAAAAATGTCGCTTACAGAACTTTCCAAGAAAAGTGATGTGCAGCTAGCTACTTTGAGTCGAATAGAAAACCTAAAAATGACAGGAACTCTCGAGTCTCATATGGCAATTGCCAAAGCTCTCAGCGTTGAGATTACAGACCTCTATCAAGATATTATCCTTGAAACAAGCAAGGTTGATTTGCATGATGAAGAAACATCTGCTGATTTCTTTAATTATAGTGACAAATCATCTTATGAGATTCTCACAAACAAAGTTTTATCTAAAAAAATGATGCCAATCTTGCTTCGAATTGAATCAGGCGGAAAAACAAATATTGAACAAGGAGTGCGTTCAAGCGAAAAGTTTCTTTTCGTTCTAGAAGGCTCTGTTTCCATTAAAATCGGTGACAATACTTATACGCTAAAGGAAGGCAACACGTTGTATTTTGACGCCTCCCTTCCCCATCTATTCGAAAATATAGGTAGCACAACTGTCAAAATCATTTGCGTTGCAACACCAGTTTCTTTATAAGGGAGGTAACATGTCTGACACCAAAAAAATTCTAATTGTAGATGATGAAGAAGGAATCAGAGAATCGCTTAAGTTAATTCTTGGCGATGATTATAATCTTATTTTAACTGAAGATGGTGAACAAGCCCTAGAAGTTCTAGAAAATTCAAAAGATATTGCGCTTGTCTTAATGGATATCAAAATGCCAAAAGCAAGCGGACTCGAAATACTTGAAATTATAAGTCAGAAATATCCTGATCTTAAAGTTATTATCGTCACAGGATATAAATCCGTTGAAACAGCTACTGAAGCTGTGCGACTCGGCGCTTCTGGCTATATTGTAAAACCATTTAAATCAAATGAAGTTTTAGCAACCGTTAGATCAATTTTGAAGAAATAAAATGGAGAGCAAATGATAAAACTTAATGCATTTGCGATATCGGGATTATTAATAACGATTACGTATTTGCCTCTTTTTGTTTTAATTATTAGAAATTCTAAAACACGAATTGCCAGAATTTATTCGCTTCATATACTTTCAGTCTTTCTTTGGGGATTAGGCTCTTTTTTCATAGGAATAAACTCTGATCCAGCCTTTGCAAAAACTCTCTGGAAGCTTTCTCTTGCTCCTGTTTTCTTCATAAGTGGATGCTTCCTTCACACAACCTTAATATTACTTAATAAAAATAAAAAAATATACATATATCCACTATATGCAATTGGGTTTTACTTCTCCTTAGCTTCACTCACCGGAAAATTTTTTAACAATGTCTATTTATTTTCTAATTCTTTTTATTATCATATAGGAAATAAAATATATTTTACATTCTTTATAGTCTGGATCTTTACCGTAACTCTAGGACATTCTTTACTCATTATCTACTATAAAAAATGCTACCCAGAACAAAAAAAACAAACTTTAGCTCTAATGTTTTCCTCTATAGGTTTTGCAGGAGGAATCTTGAATTTCCTTCCTGCTCTAGAAATCAGCATATATCCTTATGGGAATTTCTTTATTATTATCCCTTCTTTTATTATAACCTATGCAATCTTGCGACATCAACTCATGGATGTTAAAGTAATTTTCAAAAAAAGCATCATATACTCTATCCTCATTGCCGCTACTTCATTGTTCTATTTAGTAGCCGTTATATTTATAGAAAAAATTCTTCAGAAAACATTAGGATATCATTCTATTTCTCTAAGCATTATCATAGCTTTTGGATTAGGCCTCATCTTTGTTCCATTAAGAAACAAAATTCAAATTTTTGTAGATAAATTACTTTTTAAAAATACGCGAGAAGAAATTACGCAAGAAAACGAATTATTAAAGCAAGAGATCACACAAACAGAAAAATTGCGATCCGTTGCAACACTTGCAAGCGGCATGGCTCATGAAATCAAAAATCCCTTAACAGCTATAAAAACTTTTTGCGAATATTTACCTCAAAAACTAGAAGACAAAGAATTTTTAAACAAATTTAGCCGAATTGTTGGAAATGAAATTAATTATATTGACAACATTGTTCATCGACTTCTTGAATTTGCCAAACCTTCTCCTCTGACGCTAGAGAATATTGACATTCACAATCTTATCAACAATATTTTGGATTTTCTAAACAATGACTTTATAAAATATAAAATTAAGATTACCAGAAAATTTAATTCAAGCAACTCACAGATATTAATCGAAGCTGACACCAATCAGCTCAAACAAGCATTTTTGAACATCTTTCTTAATGCTATCGATGCAATGAAAACTGGTGGGAATCTTTCAGTAAAGACAGAAATTAATACTAATATTCTAAATATCAACATCAAAGATAGTGGATCAGGAATATCAAAGAAAGAATTAAAGCATATCTTCGACCCCTTTTACACAAAGAAAGACGGTGGAACAGGCCTAGGCCTTTCCATAACACAACGTATTATCTTAAATCATAAAGGAATAATTTCTACTAAAAGCCATATCGGGCAAGGAACAACATTTCTTATTCAGCTTCCAGCATCTGAACAAACACATTTGCAACAATTGGATTAAACTGGATACCAGAATTCTTTCTAATTTCTTCGATGGCAACTTCTTTTGGGAGAGCTTTTCGGTAGGTTCGATCTGATGTCATAGCATCATATGTATCGGCCACAGCAACGACCGCAGCGATAATTGGAATGTCTTCGCCTTTTAAACCTTCGGGATAACCTCTGCCATCATATCGCTCATGATGATATTTTACCCCTTCGAGACACTGTTCAAATTCAGGAAGATTCTTTAAAATCTCAGCACCCCTAAGAGGATGCTCTTTTATCTGAAGAAATTCTTCATCTGTAAGTTTAGTTTCTTTGCACAAAACGCTTTCAGGTACACCAATCTTTCCAATGTCATGCAAGAGACCTGAAATATAGATATTTTCCATAAAATCTTTTGGCAAATCAATAATCTTAGTCTTACTCAACTCTTTTGCAATAGAAAGCGCGTATTTTGTCACTCTTTCGGTATGTCCTCTTGTATACTTATCTTTCGCCTCAATTGTAGATGCGAGCGATAAAACCGTATTGATAAACAGAGCTTTGTTCCGATCAACTTCTTTTTTAAGATCATTAATAAGATTAGCATTCTGAATCGCCATAGCTACATCTGAAGCCAATGCAGACAAGAAACCAAGTTCATCTTCTTCATAGCTAGAAGATCCGGTGTCTTTTTGCCCAAGCAAAAGAAGAGCCAAAAGATTGTCTCTGAAATAAGCGGGAACACACGCGACAACGTTAAACATTGACATCTGGCAGCTGACATCATGAAAAGTTTCTTTAATTTCTTTTTTGTCCCCAATGACACCCTGCTGCCAAAACATCTTATTTAAATCATCAACCGCAAGTGTATTTTTTTTCTGAAAAAAAGGCTTAAACTTTTTATCTGTAAAAATCTTAATCAAAGAATTGCCTCTACCAAATTTAGCAAAACCAGATGGAATCTTTAAACCAGCTTTTCCTCCAGACAGTGTTAAAACATAGGCATCTTTTTCTGGATCATAAAGAATAACACCCGCATGATCTGCTTTTACTTTTCGCACAATCAAGCGAATAATTAACTTAATCAAAGTCGCAGGATCGTGTACTAAGATCATGCTTCGACTAGCATTTTCAAGTTCTTTTTTATAATCTAATTGCATATTTTTATTATTTTATCTCTTTTAAGAATTAATCTATATCTTCATCCTAATTCTTTTAGCACAATTTGCTCAAGCTCATCAAGAGCCAAGGGCTTATGCACATAATTAACAACACCTAAAGATTTTGCCTCATCAATAACTTCTTGATCTTCTACGCCTGTTACCATGACAACTTTAACATCACATTGTCTTTTGCGCAATTCACGCAAAACTTCAACACCTGTCATTTCACCCATGCGTACATCTAAAAGCATAAGATCAGGCTTATCTTCTTCAACAAGCTTTAAAGCCTCATCTCCATCTGAAGCTGTTCTAACATCAATATTTCTTTTAACAAAAAAATTCTTTGCGAATTCTCTAACATCTTGCTCATCATCTACAATTAATAACTTTGGCATTGTTTCTGCTCCTTAAATAAGCGCCTGACTTACAAATCCTTTCGGAAACGTCAAGTCAGCCTACGCGAATTTATATTTTCTAAGCTGCATCCCAACAGCTTAGAAAATATTCCAATTTTTACTTATTAAATACAGGTAACTTAATAATCGTTAATGTTCCTATCATGTATTCTGACGACATGAAAACTTTACCTCCATGATTATCTTCTATAATTTTTCGAATTACATAAAGGCCCAAACCTGTACCTTTCCTACTCGAAAGTTTAGTTGTAAAAAATGGAGTAAACAATTTATTTTGATCTTCTTCTTTAATACCAATCCCATTATCTAAAATACTAATCTCAAGAAGACTTCCTATTTTCCGTGTTGATATCTGTATCTTTCCCTTATAATCCTTTTCTTTCTTTTCTGTCTTTCTTTGCATAATTGCATCATAAGCATTATCAATGATATTAAACATTACTTCCTGAAGCTGTGTAAAATTGCCGTTAACAACAGAAATCTTTTTGTCATAGTCTTTGACGATCACAAGCTGATCCTTCTTGATTTTAAACTGCGCCATTTCGATAGAAGCATCAACTAAATTATCAAAATCAACCTTTCCGAAACCCTCTTCGCCTTTTCGTGTATAGCGCAACAACCCTTGAACAATTTCTCCACCTTGGCGCACATTTTCTTGAATCTTTAATAATGCTCCCGTAACATCACATAAAAGATTCTTGATCTCTGCTGAAGACTTATTAGCGTCTTGTGCTTTTAATTTAATCGAATCAAGAGCATCTCCTGCAATAAAACCAAGGGCATGGAGACGATTATTAATCTGATGAGAAAGACCATCTGCCATGGTTCCAATCGTTGCCATCTTTTCTGCCTGAAAAAGCTGAGCCTGAGTTTTTTTAGATTCCTCATAAAATTGCGCGTTCTCTATCGCTAAAGCCACCTGATTTGCAAGAATTACAAAAACAGCTAAATCATCCTGACTATACATATCTCGAGATTTCTTCTTTCCCAAAACACCCATTGCAATCAATTTTTTTTCTGTAAAAATAGGAACAACAACTTCAGCTTGTAAATCCCTTAACGCCTCTTCTACTTCTTTGTATTCTTGCCCACCATAATCTTGCATTTTTTGCTTTATTTCTTCATAAACAATTGGCACCTTAACTTTTTCTACATATCGAATAAAATTAGAATGTTTTTTAACTATAACGTTAAAACTATTTAAACTTTTCCCCCTTGCTGCCTTAAGCAAATAATCTCCTTTATTAAAATCATAAAGATAAATACACGCATGCTCTAAATTAATTGTTCGAGATAATATATAAACAATCAAATTAAGCAATTTCTTTAAATCTTTAATACGCGTCATTCCCGACGAAGCTTGCTTAAGGGTTGCTTGATATCTTTTTTGATCTTTCAGAAGTCTATTTTCAGCTTTATTTTGAATAAACAAATAAATAAAAGGTCCAGCTGTTGCTAAAATGGTTGAAGAAATCAAAGGGGCAAGCCACCACCATTCCGCGAGCCAAGAAATTAAATACTGTTTCCAACCAAGCCCCATAGCAAAAGGTAATCCAAGAACAAAAGAATAAACAAAAATAAAAATTCCTGTTCTTGTAAAAACCAAAGAAATATCTAGAAGGCGATACTTTACAATTGCATAAACAAGAATCAAAGGATAAGCAATCATAAAAATAAAGCCAAAAGGATATACATTTATTCCATAGTTTGGAAAATAATCAATAACACCCATAACGCCAAACAAGCAACCAAGAAAGATATACTTAATCTTCGCTCTCTGCAAAGCACTAATATTCTCTTTAGAAATAAAACTATATATGCCGAGTTTTACAATTGCATATGTAAAAAGAGAAAGAAAAAAGAAAAGAAATAAAAAATGACACGGAAAAGCCGCTTTAGGATAATATCCCCAATTATACTTATACACTCCGTTAATAAACAAATTTCC
>Ga0307991_1001544_pt1 | contig 16025 bp, 17 predicted proteins | sample EllFjometagen131_FD_203146 | JGI IMG/M metagenome (GOLD analysis project Ga0307991, IMG submission 203146) | Marine microbial communities from Ellis Fjord, Antarctic Ocean - #131 | ecosystem: Environmental > Aquatic > Marine > Unclassified | place: Southern Ocean | collected 2014-10-08
CACCTCATTATCCGTGTAATCCGTGTAATCTGATGACCACATTCCCCGGGCACACCTTCATCCTATAATATTTATCATCGGATTGAACGGATTGGACGGATTTAGTACCTATCCTTATCCGCGTAATCCGCGTAATCTGATGACCTTATTCCCCGGGAACACCTTCATCGCATAATATTTATCATCGGATTTGACGGATTTGACGGATTTATTAAACCTCATTATCCGCGTAATCAGAGTAATCCGATGACCTTATTCCTTAGAACACCTTCATTGTATAATATTTATCATCAGATTGAACGGATTGGACGGATTCAATAAAATTTGATTAGAGGAATATCTTAGACTGATCAGAAACGAACCAATCTTTTGTGTTCAAGACTTTGCGCTCCAAAGTTTACCAAAAGCCCCAACTTGAAACCGGTTGCTTTCAAATAATTAATAACCTGGGACTCCTCGATTCCCGAAAGACCTGATAATGCTTTTATTTCAAGAATAATCTTGTCGAAACAAACAAAATCTGCTTGATACCGTTTTTCTAGTTTATTTCCCTGATAATAGATTTGTATTAATTTTTCTTGTTCAAAAGGAATATTCATCCTTCTCAATTCGATTGATAAAGCTTCCTGATAAACAGCTTCTAAAAATCCAGGACCGAGTTCATTATGCACATTCATGCAAGCTCCAATTATTTTGTAGGAATCCTTTTCATAAAGTAAACTCATCTTATTTTATGTTTTATTTATTCCGACAAATTTAAGATATTTAACGGATTCATGGCTTATCCCATCCGTGTAATCCGCGTAATCCGATGACCTTATTCCCTGGGAACACCTTCATCGCATAATATTTATCATCGGATTGGACGGATTTAGTGCCTATCCTTATCCGCGTAATCCGCGTAATCTGATGACCTTATTCCCCGGGCACACCTTCATCCTATAATATTTATCATCGGATTGGACGGATTTGACGGATTTATTAAACCTCATTATCCGCGTAATCAGAGTAATCCGATGACCTTATTCCCCGGGCACACCTTCATCCTATAATATTCATCATCGGATTGAACGGATTGGACGGATTTATTGAACCTCATATTTGTAAATTAGTGAATAAAAGGATTTGGAACTTTTCTCAAAAATACTACACCCACTACAATCGTGATAAGCCAGGTGATTAAGAAATTGATAAACGAAAAAAATAATCCAACAAAAAGGATTTGGTTCAGGTATCCAAATAATGCAGTGCCTTTAAGCAGGATATTACTATAATCGGCAAAAAAGAGCAGATAAATGACATTGAAAATAAATATTAACAACAGGATAATAAAAAAACCGCCCCACATCAGTTTCAGGTCAGGGGGGCTAAGTTCGATATGTGCTGAGATTGCCAGCGAAAGGTACATAAACAACCAAAATTGCCATAGGCCAATGTTTGCTCCTGAAAAAATAAGCGGGATTATAGCAATGGTTTCAGACCAGACATTTTTAAAAAATTGTACTATTCCATCCTGATCAAAACTGATTGATGGTTTGCCAAAATCCTGCATGTTTATTATAGCATTTCCGTTGGGCATCAAAAACCAAATCAACAGGAAAATGATTGTTGAACCGAAAATTAAAGGCCCTGCACCAATAAAAAAATTCCCGATTCTTTGATAAATATTTCGCGGGTTGTAACTATGCTCTACCGAACCCAATGAGCCATCTTTGGCATTGGGACTAAAAAGTTTGATTTTTGTAATTTTGTGACCAAACAAAAGGCAAAAGAATGCATGCCCCAGTTCATGCACGGGAGTTCCAATCCAGGCTGTAACAAATATTTCGGTGCGATAGCCAAAGGTTTGTGCAAACAGATTTCTTGTAAAACGCGCCAATAAATAAAGCAGAAGGCCGGCAACAAACATTCCTCCAAAAAGGCGCAGGGAAATTTCCATTGTCAGCAGTAAACTACCGGTGAGGAATGGTATTATTTTATCAACGAAATCCATAATCCAATACTTAAAAGTTGTAGCCCAGGTTGAAGTAGCCCAACACTTTATTGTTATAATCCGAGGACATAATTGTAATTTCGACAGGCCCTAAAATAGTATCAGCTCCCAATGTTAATCCATAACCATGAACCGGGTGTGTTTCCGAAAAAATACCCTCGAGGTTTTTCGAATTAAAACCAATATTCCATTTTGGCACTAAATATAAGTTTTTATAAAATTCATATTGCACATCCAGCCTCCCTATCAACCCATTATAATTATTCACCTGCATAAATTCGAGACCAATAAATGGATAAATCGCGTTCATACTATTTTCGCGCAAGCCTCCCATATAAAATCCGTATTGGGTTAAAAGAAAGTCAGATTTTTTAAGGCTTCCGCCAAAATAGACACTGGGCACCAATGTTAATTTAGGGTGAATGGGTATGGCTGTTTTATATTGTGCTGTGAGCACTGCCAGGGGATCGACACGATTATTTAGCGAGTCCTCAATATCCATCACAAGTTTAAACTCTGAAACAAACCGAAACCCACTTTTTGGATAAACTAACTTATCAAGATTATCCATTTTCAAAAATCCCACAACATTCGTGTTGTATTCCTTTACTGATTCAATATCAAAAATAAAAACATCGGGCTTTAAATTCGAGAATTCAAGCTGGAATCCCCCTCCCAATACTGTAAAATCAGCAATGTTTGACTGGGTAAAGGCATCCAATGTTAGCCCAGAATAGTTAAAGCTACCAATCTTGGCCTTGCCATCATAAACAAAAGCGGTAAAATTTTTGGCATCGAGTTCAACCCCAAAGCCCGGCTTCCATCCTCTATCGTAGAGGTAGTTGGCTCTTAAAGCATTATTGTCGCCAAGCGCAAGATCGAACAGTAAGCGGCCATTACTCAACAACACATTTCTAAAGGTCATATTCAACATAAATGATGCTTTAAAATCAGTGTCATAATTTATCCCAACTTTAAATTCACCACCTTCTTTTTCTTTTAAATTAATCACAAAACGATAACCGCCTCTTTCGAGAGGTTCAAATCTAAACCTTATCATATCAAAATTTTGCGTTCCAAAAAGCCTGTCCAGAGCGCCATAAACCTTTTTTAAAGAATGATACCGAGCAACCTCCAACTGCAGAGCACTTCGTACAAAGTTGGGAGAAACCTTATTGATGCCTTCGATAATAATCTCGTTTACTAATATGCTGTCGAAAGGCTGTGCCGTGAGCTGATATTCAGGCTTTATAGGATAAATACGATTGATGGAATCGAGCATAGCCATAATTTCGGGAAGCATTTTCCTGGCAGCACGCTCACCTTTTACAATTAACGAATCAGCAGATCCAAAGCTTGACGCACCGAAGCCTTTCAAATCGGGTTTGATTAAAATATCAGTTTTTTCAACGCCTGCATCATGCAAAGGTTTTCTTAGAAAGGAAGTGGACTGTTCAAGAATTTTCACCAGGGAGTTAAGCTCTTCCTTGTTTCTTAATGGATCGCTAACATCTACCCCAATAATAATATCTGCTCCCATTTTCCTGACTTCCTCCACCGGGAAATTATTGATTAAGCCCCCATCAACTAAAAGCCTCCCATCTATTTCTATTGGGACAAACACAGTGGGGATGGCCATGGTGGCACGCATGGCATCGGGCAAATAGCCCTTATCCAGCACAACATATTCGCCGGTTTCGATATCGGCAGCTATGCATAAAAACGGGATTTCAAGTTTGTGAAAATCATTTACCCCATAAGCCGGACTGGCATAATAGGATAATAAATCATATACCGATTGACCGGCAATAAGGCCGGAAGGTAATTTCAATTTCTTTTCCCGAAAGGGCAAAGTAAAAAAGTATTTCCCATCTTCTTCTTTTTCTGCCATCGATAAGTCCTTGCGCGATAATTTGCCCGCCAGCAAGTCCTCCCAATCCTGGCCTAACACTATTTTTTCCAACATGTCGGGGTGATATCCCGTTGCAAACAATCCACCCATTATACCACCCATGCTTGTTCCACCAACATAGTCGATAGGAACGCCTGCTTCCACAAGAACTTTGAGTGCTCCAATGTGCGCAAAACCCTTGGCACCACCACCACTTAGCACCACCCCAATCTTTGGACGGCTATTGTTTTGTTGAGCTACTGTGCCTGGTTTCATGGCTAATAAAAGCAATAAAACCAGTGCGGTGTTATAAATTTTGCGGATCATAGCCTTTGATTTTTTTGAGCCAAAAATAACAAAAACGATATTAGATAATACTTTTGAATAAAAAGAAAACCTCAAGCGATCTCAAAAATGAAAACTAAATTTAGAAAAATAAACCAGCTAAAACCTTACTTTTGCTTCAAAGAAATCATTATGAGATATTAATGATAATTAATTATTAACACCCAATGACATGAATGTCCGAAGGACTCATATAGAGAAACATCGTTCACTTTCATTCATGCATTCCAGCCTTGCCGGCAGGCAGGAGTGACCATTTTTTATAAAGATGAAAATCGACCAAATCATAGCAAAATCAATCATCAGTGCCGGAGCAGAAATTGTTACTTGTGTTCCGGGTTTTGGTGGTACACAGGTTTTTCAGTCGTATGCAAATTTAATGGGACAATCTCCGGTTTTTTCATTTCACGAAGAAGTAGCTTATGCATCGGCATTTGGCGCAGCCATTGCAGGCAAAAGATCGGCGTTTCTCACCAAAGTTCACGGGCTTGCCAAAGCAGCAAATGCGGCAACCGATAGTTTGTACATGAGCCTGACCGGGGCTATGGTTGTTTTTGTATTTGAAGATGAACAAGGCAGCCACTCCGACAATATCATGTTTGCGGAACCTTTACTCCAAGGTTTAAGGATGCCCTATTTTATTCCTGAAAAAGATAATATTGCAGCGCAAGTTTATCTGGCATTTGAGAAATCAGCTGCCAGAAAAATCCCGGTTGCATTGGTTTTAAATGCAGAAATGGTGAATGAAGACGGGGCTTTTTTTGAATGCAAAAACAAACTACCTACAAAACCCTTTACACGGGATTTACTTTCGCTTATGGTGGTACCTGTGTTTGCCGACTATCAATTTAAAGTAATGAATACCAAAATTGAAGGAAGGGATTTTGAAAATATTCCAAAGCCAGCCATTCCGGAAATCCCCGGGGGCTTGCCACCTGATTATGCGAAATATGTGAAGCCCTATATGCCACTGATGAAAGTTTTCAAAGAGCTTAGGGGCGAAATCGTGTTTGGCGACACTGGTATTTCCACACTTTTTGCCTTCCCTCCCTTCGCGTGTGTAGATGCGTGCTCATACATGGGGGGCAGCGTTGCCATGGCTTTAGGGGCAATTGAGGCAGGATATAAAAATTGTTGGGCCGTTACCGGCGATTTTTCATTTATTGCCGCCGGACATTTAGGATTGCTGGAAGCTGTCTCGAAAAACATTCCGGTTAAAATCCTGATTTTTAAAAACAACAAAGCCCAAACCACCGGCGGACAAATATTCGATGAAAATTTACTAAATAGAATTCTCGCTGGTTTCGGGGAGTTTGTAATCGAAATTAATGATTCGGATGATGAAACCACTAAAAGGAAGTTGTTGCAAAGGGCTGCCAATGCTGATAAAATACAGATTGTAATAGCAAATTATTCAAATAATAATGGATTTAAAAATTAATGAAGATGAGAACATACATTGCCGGAAACAAAGAAATTCCGGAAATCAGGGATGAAATACAGAAGGTATCAGGATATTTATGGAACAAAGGCTGGGCCGAAAGTAATGCTGGAAACATATCGTACAACGTTACACATCTGCTTGCTAATATTATTGACAGTTTAGATTTTGACACTCCGGTCGAACTGAAGACCCCCTTACCGGCTCTAAACAAAAACATAATCATAGTTACAGGCACCGGAACGCGAATGCGGGATGTTTCGATCGATTCATATAAAAACACCTGTATTGTTCAAATCAGTAATGAGGGTAAGTCGTGGCGGCAGGTACTAAAACCGGAACTATACAAACAGATTATGCCAACATCTGAGCTTCCAACTCATTTGGCCATTCATAATATGTTGATCGAAGAAAAGCGAAAAGAAAAAGTAATTGTACATACCCACCCGGACAATCTTATTGCCCTTACTCATATTAATGAATTTTGCAACCAGGAGCGAATCAACAATATGTTGTGGAGTATCCAGCCCGAAACCTGCGTGTTTATCCACGATGGCGTTGGGTTTGTTCCTTACCTTCAAACAGGCTCAGAAGAATTGGCAAATGCCACCATCAAAAAATTTAATAAGCACAGGGTTGCCCTTTGGGAAAAACATGGATGCCTTGCCATTGGCGAAACTGCAAACCAGGCATTCGACCTGATTGATATTGTTGATAAATCTGCCGGCATTTTTTTTAAATGCAAAAATGCAGGCTACGAAGCCGAAGGTATTAGCAAAAAAGATTTGGATGAATTAAGACACACTTTCGGCATTAATATCAGCTAAGTAATACATCCTAAATTGATTTCCGGATTCATTACATTTATAAGCAAATTTTCATATCTGTAAAAAAATTAGCCATATAGCTTTATCTTCAGGGTATCCCGAAAGCCCCGATGGCTATCGGGGTCGGGAAGATGGGCGAGTGGTGGATCGCGAGTTTATAGGCAGGCACTAATTAGCCCCTATGTTTGTAATTTGTAAAGTTCCGGGAGCAGTATTAACTTAGCTCCCGAAACTCAAAAATTATATAAACATGGACAAAGTTAAACAAATGGATTTTAGTGGTCAAGACATTTTTATCGGGCTTGATACACATTTAAAGAATTGGCGTGTAAGTATTATGGTTGGAGAATCACCTTTCAAGACTTTTTCACAAGATCCACGATCCGAAGTTTTGAAAAACTATTTGACCAGGAATTTCCCCAATGGCAATTATTATTCTGCTTACGAAGCAAGTTTTTGTGGGTTTAATATCCACAGGGAATTATTAAGTTTGGGCATAAAAAACATAGTGGTGAATCCGGCCGACATACCAACAACCGACAAGGAGCGTAAGCAAAAGGAAGACTCTCGCGATAGCAGAAAAATAGCGAGAGAGTTAAGCCAAAAAGACTTAACCCCTATCTATGTGCCTGAAATTGACATAGAGGGTGATCGTTGCCTGGTAAGATACAGGAAAACGCTCACAAAAGAAATATCAAGAACAAAGAGCAGGGTAAAAAGTCAACTATACTATTTTGGAATAGAAATACCTGCCCGGTTTGCCGGGAAGAAGCATTGGTCGAAGCAATTCACAAGCTGGTTACAATCCATCGACCTCCAGACCGATAGCGCAAAGATGGCACTAAGTGCCCACCTGGAAACGGCAGAAGCACAAAGGAAAAAGCAATATATCACAAATAAAGAAATCAGGAAATTATCTGGAAAAGAGATTTACAAAGACAATTATAATTTGCTCATAAGTGTACCCGGGATAGGTACTTTGACGGCAATGATCATATTAACAGAAATTGGAGACATAAAACGATTTAAAAATTTGGACAATCTATGCTCTTTCATTGGCCTGGTACCCATGACAAATTCCACAGGGGAGAATGAAAGAACGGGGGGTATTACGGTACGTCGGAATAAATTATTACGCACAGCAATAATTGAATCTTCCTGGATTGCCATCAGGCATGATCCGGCTTTGATGCTGGCATATCAAAAATTGGTTAAACGCATGGAACCCCAGAAAGCAATCGTAAGAATTGCCAAAAAACTTGTAAACAGGATTTTATATGTATTGAAAAACAAGAAATATTATGTTCATGCAGTGGTTAAATAAAGGTTGCACTATAAAACAACATATTCAACAAAAGACCGGTAACGGACACTTGCAGCTCTGGTTTTCAGAAGTCTGTTTTATTTAGTCTTCGGCTTTTTTACCTATAGAAATTAAAAAGGAGAATGCGGTGCAAACAGGTATCCGTTTATAGAAGGTTGTTTTATAGTTACTTATTCTTTTTGATGAATGGTGCAAAGAAATAGAAATATTTATGTCTAAGAAGTACAAAGTAATAGCAAAGATCAGGAATAACCCCGATGGAAGTGCCTACTGCGTAAAGTACAGGGTTAATGACTTGAAAAAGTTCACTGCCTTTCTGGACAGCAAATGGCCCGAATGGAAATGGTTTAATGTTTATTCAAACTCAGGCATAAATAAGGGAGTACAACTGACAAATTTTACAAAAAACAACAGGCCTTTAACAAGATTTGTTTAGCTATTCCATTTTGTAAAATTCATCAAAAAAAAGAAATACCCTCTACTATAGAAATAATAGAGGGCTGACAAAATATTGTCTATTTCATTGCTGCACAAAAATATAAAATATTGCAAAACAGAAAATTAGAAAGTATGTTAAAACATTTTAAGAAAATAAATTTGGATTACAACATAGAAGTGTCTGTCCATAAAGTCGATACTTTTCTGATTTCGCCTGCGCGACCCCTTAGTCCCCTAAAGGGGAAACCCCCCGCTGCCAGTGCGTTGGCTGGTTCTCCCCTTCAGGGGAGTTAGAGGGGTGTGCGGCAGATTACGAGTTTATAGACCGACTCTAATTAGAGTCTGTCCAGAAAGTCGATACTTTTCTGATTTCGCCTGCGCGACCCCTTAGTCCCCTAAAGGGGAAACCCCCCGCTGCCAGTGCGTTGGCTGGTTCTCCCCTTTAGGGAAGCCAGCCTTGCCGGCTAGGCAGGTTAGGGGGGTGTGGGGCGGAATATGAGTTTATAGACGGACACTAATTAGTGCCTGTCCATAAAGTCAACTATCTCGATGCGAGGCCAAAGAATTTCCCGCAGATTTCGCTGATTAGCGGAGATTTTATCTGCGCTAATCAGCGAAATCTGCGGGAAACATTGCTAAAAAGACAGTATCTAATTAGACTGTAGATTCCTCCCTCGGAAAATATTTAGTTTCTATTCATACAGTTCAGGTCATCAAAAGCTACTTCAAGCCTTTTCACTATACTGCCTTCCATTTCGCGAAGCCATTTGCGGGGGTCGTAGTATTTTTTGTTGGGTTTGTCTTCGCCATCAGGATTCCCGATTTGTCCCTGGAGATATCCTTCATTTTTCTTGTAATAATTCATCACACCTTCCCATGCAGCCCATTGGGTGTCGGTATCGATGTTCATTTTAATAGCGCCGTAGCCGATGGCTTCACGGATTTTTTCCTGTGGAGAGCCTGAACCACCATGGAAAACAAAGTTTACAGGATTATGCGCCGTGTTAAATTTTTTCTGAATATAGTCCTGTGAGTTTTTCAAAATTACCGGCTCTAATTTTACATTGCCTGGCTTATAAACACCGTGAACATTGCCAAAGGCAGCAGCGATTGTAAATCTGTCGCTGACTTTTTTAAGTTCTTCGTAAGCAAACGAAACTTCCTCAGGTTGGGTATAGAGCTTTGAGCTGTCAACATGCATATTGTCAACACCATCTTCTTCGCCGCCGGTGATGCCCAGCTCAATTTCGAGGGTCATCCCCATTTTGCTCATCCGTGCGAGGTATTGTTTGCAAATGGCAATATTCTCCTCTATGGGCTCTTCGGAAAGGTCGAGCATGTGTGAGCTAAAAAGCGGTTTGCCATGCTGTGCAAAGAATTTTTCGCCTTCGTCCAATAGCCCGTCAATCCAGGGGAGGAGTTTTTTGGCGGCGTGGTCGGTATGAAGAATAACGGCAACGCCGTATAATTCAGCCATTTTATGAATGTGCATAGCCCCGATAACTGAGCCTGCAATAGCTGCCTGTTCGTTGGAGTTTGAAATGCCTTTGCCTGCATTAAAAGCAGCGCCGCCATTTGAAAACTGAATGATAACAGGTGAGTTAACTTTTGCAGCAGCTTCAAGTACTGCATTTATCGAGTTGCTGCCCACCACATTTACCGCGGGGATTGCGAAATTATTTTTTGCAGCTATGGCAAAAATTTTCTGAACATCATCACCGGTTACAACACCGGGTTTTACTACTTCTAATACTTTTTCCATGATAATTATGTATTGATTTAATTGTGTGAATAAACGAAATTTAAGTCTGCAAAGGTATAATTAATTATGCTTTTAATTATTCACTCCTGCCTTTAACTAATTGTTAATAATGGGGTTTCGGAATGTTCGCCTGCCTGCCCAAAACTGACTTCAGTTAATTTTTATCTATAATTCCAAAAAACTTATCAAAAACTTAACAATTAAGCAATGCTTTTTGGACATAACCGAAGAATCCAAAAAATCGAGAAAGGTTGTGCAGCGTGTTACTCCAGTATTTGTAAATTGTGTAACAAAGCTAAAAAGCATGTGGGCCTAAATATGTTGTTGCAGAATTATTTTTTTTGCTTAGGTAGGAGTGTGGATTTTTAGAGTTTGCAATTAGCGCTAACATTCCTCTGCCCGCATCAGCGTTTGCATCGACAACTGTTGTGATAAGATTTTGGGTAAGGCGTTAAAATAGAGGATTGTTGACATAGATGTTTGTATCTTTGGAAAATAATCTGAAGATCATGAATGATAATAATTCAAATATTAATGTAAACAAGATCGTAAAACATTGGCTTGAAACATCCGAGGATGACTATCAAACAATGTTGACCTTATTTGATTCAAAAAAATTTAGTTGGGCATTATTTATTGGGCATATTTCAACTGAAAAATTACTCAAAGCACTTTATGTAAAGAAATATGAGAAACATGCCCCATTTACACACAACTTATTTCGCTTAGCTGAGCTAATTGATTTAGATCTTTCAGATGAACAGGCAGACTGGTTGGATGAAATAACTTCTTTTAATTTAAACGCCAGATATGATGATTATAAAAGAGAATTTTATTCTATTTGCACCTATAAGTACACACAAAGCTGGATTGAAAAAATTAAAAGTATAAGGATATGGATCAAAAAGATGCTATAATTATTGCCCATCAATATGCTGATGCAGTTAAGTCAAAGTATGATTACAGTCAAATTATTCTTTTTGGCTCGTACGCGAAAGGGAATTTCAATAAAGATAGTGATATCGATATTGCTGTAATATTAAAAGATTACGATAATAAAATGGTTGTGCAATTGGACTTAATGCGATTAAGACGTAAAATAGACAGTAGGATCGAACCCCATCCATTTAGGCAAAATGAATTTGAAATAACAAATCCAATGGTGAGTGAAATCATGAAATATGGTCAGGAAATTTGGAGACAAGATTAGAACATATTTTGACATACGAAAACAAAACCAGGAGGATTTCCCATTTACTTGCCCACCCCGAAGATTTTGAGGAAGCAATAAAATTAGCCGTTTCAGATAATCAATCACCGCTTTTCGGCTTTCGGTTATTAATTCACAAATTCAGCAAAAATGTGAATTAATCAGGTTAAGTCATTAAGGTATTTATCCATGAGCCTGGAAACAGGATACTCACCGAGGGTGGAAGCCGGCAAAATCAAATAATCTTTAGGGAGAATCTTGATTTGTTTATTTGCTGTTATCTTAATAAAAACGGCAAAGATTTTTTGATGCGTGAGCTGATGGACATAAGTTTTTGAAACAACATGGATGTCTGATTGATCAGGATTTACAAATTGCCATATTTGTTCCTTATGTATCAAATCTGCGGCCTGGATTTCTTTTAGGCTTTCAATCATTGGAAATTCATACAAGCCTTTCCAGATGTCGTTTTCACCGCGTTTTTTAATGATGGTAAAAAGCTCGTTGTTTTTATTAAATGTGATAAAGAGATAGGTAAAATACCTTGTTTTTATTTTGATTTTTGAAATTTTCGATGGCAATTTATCCACCAAACCTTTCTGATATGCAAGGCAATTGTCGCTAAAGATGCATTGTTCACAGTCAGGATTTTTTGGTTTGCAATAGATGGCCCCAAACTCCATCATGGCCTGGTTGAATTTTCCGGGCTGCGCTTTGTCGATGAGATTTTCGAGGGCTGACTTTATTTTTTTTAAACCCGGGGCGCTGTTCACGACTTCTTCGATGGCATACCAGCGGCTAAGCACACGCATCACGTTGCCATCGATAACTGGTTTAGCCTCATTAAATACAATGGATGAAACTGCAGCCGCGGTATATTCACCAACACCTTTCAGTTTCAACAAATCGTTGTAGTTGTCGGGGAAAATGCCATTTAATTTTTCAACCACGGTTTTTGCTGCATGATGCAGGTTGCGTGCTCTTGAATAATATCCGAGCCCCTGCCACAGTTTCAAAACACTGTCTTCGTCTGCCTCTGCCAAATCCTGAACTATTGGAAAATAGTCAATAAATTTCATGTAATAACTCATGCCCTGATCTACCCTTGTTTGTTGAAGGATGATTTCGGAAAGCCAGATTTTGTAAGGGTCGGAAGTATTTCGCCAGGGTAAGTCCCTGTGGTTAATATCGTACCATTGTAAAAGCCTTGTTGTTTTTGTCATCTTGATAATTAATTCCAGAGCTGAAACCTGATTTTCACTGTTATTGTTCAAATTAATCCACAGCAAGGGGATCAAACGTTTTTTTTTTAAAGACAACAAAGAAAAAATATCTCATTTTACTGATTAACAAATTTTTAAAAAATTATCAATTTCTTGTTGGATTAAAAAAAATTATATATTTGCAGCCCTATTTACGAATCTAATAATCAAATCTTTAAATAGTATTATGACAAAAGCAGAAATTGTAGCAGAGATTGCCAATAAAACAGGGATAGAAAAGTCGAATGTACAAACAACTGTTGAGGCTTTTATGGATACCATTAAAAACTCCATGGTTAATGGTGAGAACGTTTATTTAAGAGGCTTTGGTAGCTTTACTATCAAAAAAAGGGCGGAGAAGACCGGAAGGAATATTTCAAAAAATACCACCATCATCATTCCTGCTCACAATATTCCGGCTTTCAAACCGGCTAAGACCTTTGTGAATGAAGTAAAAGATAATGTAAATGTTAAATAGAAAGGGTTAAGAAATGCCAAGTGGAAAAAAAAGAAAAAGACATAAAATGGCGACACACAAACGTAAAAAGCGTTTGCGCAAAAACAGGCATAAGAAGAAGTAAATTCTTTAAATATTAAAAATTATTGCATACGTCAAAAGGTTTTACTATTTGATTTATGCGATAATTTTTTTATGCATATTACAATTCGAACCTATAAAAAAGGAAGTAGTATTTATTATCAAAAACGCAGAGTGTGGATAGGGATTTAGTTATTAATGCAAATTCCTCCGGGGTTGATATAGCATTTCTCGAGGATAAGCATCTGGTTGAGCTCACAAAGGAAAAATCAAACAAAAAGTATTCAGTTGGAGATGTTTACCTTGGTAAAGTTCGTAAACTTATGCCAGGGCTTAATGCTGCATTTGTAAACGTTGGCTACGAAAAAGATGCTTTTTTGCATTACCTCGATCTTGGGCCGCAGGTGCGTTCGTTGATTAAATACACCCGGCTTGCCAGTGCAGGTAAAATCAGTACACTTCCACTAAGCGAATTCAGGCTTGAACCGGATATCGAAAAAACCGGAAAAATTGCTGATGTACTCACTATAAATCAACCCATACTGGTTCAAATTGCCAAAGAACCTATTTCTACAAAAGGTCCCAGGGTTTCATCCGAAATTTCTTTTGCCGGGCGTTATCTTGTTTTGGTACCCCTTGCCGATCGTATTTCTGTTTCACAGAAAATAAGAAGTATTGACGAGCGTAAACGCCTCAAACGCCTCATTAAAAGTATAAAACCAAATAATTTTGGTGTTATCGTCAGAACTGCCGCCGAGAATAAAATGGTGGCCGAACTGGATTCCGATCTTAAAGAATTATTGGAAAAATGGGAATCGATATCCAAGAAACTTAATAAGGCCGAGGCTCCAACAAAGATTGTGAGCGAACTCGACCGTACCTCGGCCATGTTGCGTGATCACCTCAACGAGTCATTCAATAATATCCATGTTGATGATTCGGCATTGGCCGAAGAAGTTAAAACCTTTATAAAACATATTGCCCCCGAAAAAGCCGGAATTGTAAAATATTACAGCGGCTCAAAGCCAATTTTTGAGCACTTTGGTGTTGAAAAGCAAATTAAGAACTCTTTTGGTAAAATTGTAACTATCAAAAGTGGCGTTTACCTTATCATCGAGCATACAGAGGCTATGCATACCATCGATGTAAACTCCGGGCACAGGGTAAACAAAGATAAAAACCAGGAGAGCAACTCACTGGAAGTTAACCTGGAGGCAGCTACCGAAATTGCACGTCAATTGCGCCTAAGAGATATCGGTGGAATTATTGTTGTTGATTTTATCGATATGACCGAAGCAAAGCACCGACGTCAGCTTTTCGTGAAATTGAAGGAGGAGATGGCTCGGGATAAGGCTAAACACATTATTTTGCACCCCAGTAAATTTGGCCTGATTCAAATTACCAGGCAAAGGGTAAGGCCGGCAATGAAAATCGAAACCCTTGAAAAATGTCCTGTTTGCAATGGTAGCGGCGAAAGCAAAGCAACCATCCTTATCATCGATGAAATCGAAAATAATTTGCAGTACCTCATCCAGGAACAAAACGAAAAAAGATTGAATATTACTGTTCATCATTTTGTTTATGCCTATCTAACCCGCGGATTCCCATCGCTTAGGCTTAAATGGATGTGGCAATACAAATGCCGCCTGTCGATAAAACCATCATCATCACATCATTTTCTGGAATATCATTTCTTTAATAAGAATAATGACGAGTTGAAGATGTAATGATTTTCAGGCAAACCCACCTTATTAAAACTTCAATAAAATTTTTACTTTTGCCCGCCTGTTGCTTCATTATGAAGCAACACTGATTTATCCGATAATAATTTACACAAAATACCACGCATGGAAACAGTTGTGAGCGGCATTAGGCCGACAGGAAATCTGCACCTTGGGAATTACTTTGGTGCCATAAAAAATTTTCTCAGAATGCAGGAAGAGTTTAACTGCTTTTTCTTTATTGCTGACTATCATTCGTTAACTACCCACCCAACACCCCAGGATTTGCATGGAAATGTGAAGCGGGTTTTGGTTGAATATCTAGCCACAGGAATCGATCCCGAAAAATCAACTTTGTATATTCAAAGCGATTTGCCCGAAACTGCCGAGTTGTATTTATTGCTAAATATGAATGCATACATGGGCGAGCTTGAGCGCGTTACAACTTTTAAGGAAAAATCCCGCAAGCAACCCGAAAATGTGAATGCCGGATTACTTACCTACCCTTCGTTGATGGCTGCCGATATTATTATTCATAAGGCACACAAAGTTCCGGTAGGTAAAGATCAGGAACAGCATCTTGAAATGACCAGGACTTTTGCCCGTCGCTTTAACAGAATGTATGAACAGGAATTTTTTCCAGAGCCTACTGCCTTTAATTTTGGTGATAATCTGATTAAAATTCCCGGACTTGACGGTAGTGGAAAAATGGGAAAATCAGAAGGTGAGGGCAATGCCATTTTTCTTGGAGAAGATCCAAAATCTATCAGGAAAAAAATAATGCGGGCTGTAAGCGATGCAGGCCCCACCGAACCAAATTCGCCAAAATCGGAGCCGGTCGAAAACTTGTTTAGCTTATTAAAGGTAGTTTCGACTGAAGAGGTGGTTGCTTTTTTTGACGAGCAATACAATAGCTGTAAAATAAGATATGGTGATTTGAAAAAACAACTCGCCGAAGATGTAATTAATTTTACAGCGCCTCTGCGCGAGCGGATACTCGAGGTTTCGGCCGATGAAAAGTACCTGAGTAAAGTTGCAAAAATGGGCGCTGAAAAAGCACACGAAAGCGGGGCTAAAACTGTAAAAGAAGCCCGGGAGATAATCGGTTTTAGAAGTTTTTAATATTAAACGCTAAGTTGGGTCTGTCCATAAAGTCGTCACTTTCACTTGCCCCGGGTTTTAACCCGGGGATTAATGAATTTAGCAATGCCTCCCCCGCCTTTTCGCTGTCAATGCCGTCGGCATTGACAGCGAAAAGGCGGGGCATTCATCA
>Ga0307991_1001545_pt1 | contig 16019 bp, 14 predicted proteins | sample EllFjometagen131_FD_203146 | JGI IMG/M metagenome (GOLD analysis project Ga0307991, IMG submission 203146) | Marine microbial communities from Ellis Fjord, Antarctic Ocean - #131 | ecosystem: Environmental > Aquatic > Marine > Unclassified | place: Southern Ocean | collected 2014-10-08
TGGAAAAGGGTTGGATGTAACGGCTATAAGCTGATTTACTGAAGAAATTAAAAATATTGTTCTTTACAGAGAAACTAGAGATTAAATTACGGGCGAGTGGCGGAATTGGCAGACGCAAGGGACTTAAAATCCCTCGGCATTGCGCTGTGTGGGTTCGAGTCCCACCTCGCCTACCACTAGAAATTTCGGGTCTTTGGTGATGTTGATTGGAAAACATCACCTTCGGCCCCGAACAGCAAAGCTATTCGGGCTCAAACCGCCGAAATTTTTTAAAAAGCAACCAAAGGTTTCTCCTTAACGTTCGCCGTTGGCGAACTGTTCCCCCTTTCCTTATAGGAAGGGGGATGGATGCGAGAGCTTAGCGGGTCAATTTGAATTTATTTATTTTATTTCGATTGGCTTGATGCTAGGAAAATTAAAGAACGCCATCCTCGCGAAGGCGGGGATCAAGTAAGAAAAAACATTTTTAATAGGTTCCCGCTAAGAACATGCGGGAATGACGGAAAAGAAAAAGAAGATATTATGGCAAAAGAACGAGACGAAAATTTGGATAAATTACGGCATAGTGCGGCGCATGTTATGGCTGATGCTGTGAAAAGATTGTATCCTGGTGTGAAATTAGGAATAGGGCCGGCTATCGAAGACGGGTTTTACTATGACTTTGATTTTTCAGGCATTGCTGCCGAAGGAGATCAGAGCCATTTTTTAACTCCGGATAAGCTGCCTAAAATTGAAAAAGTTATGCGAAAAATCATTGAGAGAAAAGAACCATTTACGACTCGGGATATGAGCAAAGAAGAAGCTATAGCTTTTTTTAACGAACGTGGTGAAACCTATAAGATTGAACTTATAAACGGGATTGAAGAAGAGACTGTATCAATATATGAACATGGAGATTTTTCAGATCTTTGCAAGGGGCCGCATATAGAAAATACAGGCGAAGTAAAAGCATTTAAGCTTTTATCTGTCGCGGGAGCATATTGGAAAGGCGATGAAGCTAATCCTATGCTGCAGAGAATTTACGGTACAGCATTTAGCGGGAAAAATGAATTAGATGAATATCTCGTTTTACGAGAAGAAGCACAGAAAAGAGATCATAGAAAACTAGGCAAGGAAATGGATCTGTTCAGTTTTCACGAAAAAATTGGAGCAGGGCTTGTTTTATATCATCCTAAAGGAGCTATGCTTAGGCAGATAATTGTGGATTATATCACAAAAAAGCATGTAGAAAAAGGATATGACCTTATTTCTAGTCCACACATACTCAGAAGTGATATTTGGATACAGTCAGGACATTATGACTATTATAAAGAAAATATGTATATTTTTGAAAGCGATGGCCAGGAATTTGCTGTAAAACCAATGAACTGCCCCGGACATATACTGGTGTATGCTTCAACAATAAGAAGCTACAAAGAACTTCCCATAAGATATTTTGAATTAGGGAGTGTATATAGGCACGAAAAATCAGGCGTGTTACATGGGCTTTTACGAGTAAGAGGGTTTACACAAGATGATGCGCATATTTTTTGTTTGAGAGAACAAGTTGTATCTGAAGTTGAAAAAGTTATAAATTTTGTGCAGGAAACGTTAAAAGTTTTTGGATTTCAAGAAGTCGAGATCGAATTAAGCACAAAACCGGAAAAACACATAGGTGCGGAAGAGTTGTGGGAAGAAGCAACAAGCGCATTAAAAAATGCTTTAGAGAAAAAAAGGTTAAAATATGACATCAATGAAGGTGACGGAGCTTTTTACGGTCCCAAAATAGATATAAAAATCAAGGATGCGTTAGGGCGTTCCTGGCAATGCGCGACGGTGCAATGTGATTTTGCCTTACCGGAAAGATTTAATTTAAAATACATAGACCAGAACGGTAAGGAGCAAAGACCGGTTGTGCTTCATAGAGTTATTCTTGGCAGTTTGGAAAGGTTCATGGGTACTCTCATTGAACATTATGGTGGAGATTTTCCTTTATGGCTGGCACCTGTACAGGTTAAAATTATCCCTATTTCGCAGGATCATTTCGAACATTGCCGGAAAGTATGTACAGATCTTATCAAACTTGGAATTCGTGCTGAAGTTGATGTGCGTGACGAAAAGATGCAGAAAAAGATAAGGGAATCAGAATTAAAAAAGATCCCCTACATGCTTGTTATCGGGAGCAAAGAAATAGAAAAAAATGAAGTAGCTCTGAGAAGCCGAAAAGAGGGGAATATCGGAAATTTCAGCTGGGAAGCTCTTGTTGAAAAAATCGAAAAAGAAATTAACGAAAAATTGTAATTAAAGATACAAGAGTATATAATAAATGGTATGCGTATAGGGATCAAAGGTAAAAACTAGACAGAGAAAGATCTTGAGCTGAAGAAGCAGAGAATAACTGTAAGCAAGCTTTTAATCGCAGAATTACTGTCTAAACAAAGGAGGGAACTATTAGTTACAATAATAGGTTTAGTGGGAGAGGCAGAAGAGAACCAGAGCCAAATGTTAATACTCGGATCAGGGCAGCCAAAGTAAGGTTAATCGATGAAGAGGGAAATCAGCTCGGGGTAGTTGAAATTAGGGCAGCTGTGGCAAAAGCCAGCGAAGCAGGATTAGATCTTGTAGAAGTAGCTTCAGATGTTGCTCCTCCAGTATGCAGAATAATGGATTACAGTAAATTTAAGTTTGAACAGAAAAAGAAGCAGAAGCTTGCAAAGAAGAAACAACATGTGACCCATATGAAAGAAATAAGATTTAACCCGAAAATTGAAGAACATGATTATCAGGTTAAGGTTAAGCATATAAAAGAGTTTTTGGAACAAAAAGACAAAGTAAAAGTTTTCTTGAGGTTTAGAGGAAGAGAAAACGCGCACAAAGAACTAGGAAGAGAACTGCTACATAAAATAGCCAATGATATTTCAGCTTTAGGGGAAATGGACGGAGAACCTAAAATGATGGGAAAAACCATGACAATGAATCTCAGTCCAAAGAGCTGAATTAGGGGATGAAATTTAGGTTTTAGGTTTTAGATTTCAGGTTTTAGGGTGGGCATGGTCTTAGACTAACTACCTAAAAACTGAAACCTGACATCTAGAACGGTAGAAGGGAGAGGATGAATAGCTATGCCTAAGATGAAGACTCATAAAGGAGCAAAAAAACGTTTTACGGTGACAGGTACAGGAAAAGTTAAGAGGCACAAAGAAGGTGCAAGACATATTTTGACTAAGAAAAGTCGTAAAAGAAAAAGAACGCTAAAAGCCGGGACGACAATGGACGAAACTTTTCAGAAAAAAATGAAGACCTTATTGCCTTATGAATAATAAGTAAGTAAGAAGGAGAAGAAATGTCAAAGGTAAAACACGCAGTAAGTTCACGTAAAAGACGAAAAAAGGTTTTAAAAGCCGTTAAAGGACAAAGAGGCGCGAGATCAAAGCTTCTTAAAACCGCCAAAGAAGCTGCTCGAAAGAGTTTGATCGCTAATTATATAGGACGAAAAAAGAAAAAAAGAGATTTTCGTGCTTTATGGATTACGCGGATTACGGCGGCTTGTAAACTAGAAGGAATTTCTTACAGCAAATTTATATCTGGATTAAAAAAAATCGGAGTAATTCTTAATCGAAAGATTCTTTCAGAAATAGCTGCTGATGACAACCGTGGTTTTAAACTGCTTGTGAAAAAAGTAAAAGCATAAAAATCAATGGGTAAAGTAACCCCGCCACAAATATTGATTCTGAGCTTTTTAAGCGTAATTATTATCGGTACGGTGTTATTGAGTTTGCCGATAGCGACAAACGCTGAAGGGGAGCTTTCGTTGGTAGACAGTTTGTTTACTGCTACTAGCGCTACGTGCGTGACGGGATTAATTGTTCAAGATACCGGAATATATTTTTCCAGTTTTGGAAAATGGGTCATCTTCGCTCTTTTTCAAATAGGCGGACTTGGGATAATGACTTTTTCAACTTTATTTGCGGTTCTTCTAGGAAGAAAGATCGGTTTTAACGAAACTGACGTGATCAAGCGTACGCTTTACGGTCAAAATGTTTTAGGTTTTCGAAAATTGTTAAAATATATTATTCTAATAGCACTCGGGATAGAAGCTTTCGGAGCTGTAATTTTATTTTTCAGATGGAAAGCTGTTACCCAGTGGAGTGTTGTCGAAACAATTCAAAACGCTCTATTTCATTCAGTATCCGGGTTCTGTAATGCGGGCTTTTCACTTTTTAAATCAAATCTAATGCAGTTTCAAAATGATCCTGTGACAAATCTTACGATGATATTTTTGATTGTTGCCGGTGGAATAGGGTTTATCGTTATCATGGATCTTGCCGGGCTGCTCTTTCGAAAAGGGGTCCGGAAAAAGATAAATTTACATACAAAAACAGTTCTTACTATGACTCTTATTCTGATATTGTCCGGTGCGATCATGTTGTTTGTTTTTGAAAAAGACAATACAATGGCAGGGATGAGTCTCGGAGAACGTATTCTTGCTTCCGGATTTCAGTCGGTTACTGCAAGAACTGCCGGATTCAATACTTTGCCTATAGGAAAAATAGCAGTCCCCTCTTTAATGTTCATAGTTTTTCTTATGTTTGTCGGAGCTTCTCCGGGGTCGACTGGCGGTGGGATAAAAACAACAACTTTTGCTGTTCTCGGAGCTGCAATAGTTGGAATGATAAAAAATAGAAGACGAGTAATGATTTTCGGCAGATCTGTGCCAAAAAAAATTATCAGAGAAGTAATCGTGATATTTTTTCTGGCTTTATCCTGGGTTTTTTTAGTTACCATAATAATTTCGTTCTCTGAAGGGATAACAAAAAATCCTGATGGCACTTTATCTAAAACGCTTTTTGAAGTAGTTTCAGCTTTTGGGACGGTAGGTCTTTCCACCGGAATTACAGCCGGATTAAATAGTTTTAGCAAAGTTTGTCTGGCGCTGACTATGTTTGCCGGAAGAGTGGGGCCATTAACGCTTGCCTTGGCGCTTGCCTTTCACGAGAGGAAAGATAATTATTATTTTCCTGAGGAAGATTTAATGGTAGGATAATACAGTGGCATGTAACATGTTTCATGTGGCATGTATAAATTGGAGGGTATTATGAAACAGTTTGCTGTTATAGGTTTGGGTCGATTTGGTTCAAGCGTTGCGAAGACTCTTGCGGAAAAAGGTCAACAGGTTATAGCAATTGATAAAAACGAAGAGCTTGTGCATGATATTATGGATTATGTCGCAAAAGCGGTATGTTTGGATGCAATGGAGGAAAAGGCAGTTAAATCTGTAGGACTGCAGGATGTTGATGTTGCGATATGCGGGATAGGGACTGATGTAGAAGCAAGTATATTAGTAACTCTCTTATTAAAAGAGATTGGCATTCCTGAAATTGTAAGTAAAGCCGTGAGTCAGGAGCATAAAAATGTGCTTGAAAAAGTGGGAGCGACAAAAGTCATTCTTCCTGAGAGAGACATAGGGGAGCGTTTGGCATCAACATTGATTTCAATGTCGGATCTCGTACTTGATCATATAGGGCTTTCCGTAAATTCGAGTATTATTGAAATCAAGGTTCCGGATGAATTTGTTGGGAAAACTTTAAGAGATCTTAATATAAGAGCTGAATATGGGGTAAACGTTATTGCTATAAAAAAGAAGGAACCAGATAAAAAAGAAGGAGTATCTCAGAAAGAAGAAGAAATTAACGTTAATCCCCAGGCAGATGATGTTTTGTCAAAAGAAGAGATACTTGTAGTTTTTGGAGAAAACGATAAAATAGAGGCACTTAAAACATAGTTAAAATAAAAGAAAAAATTATTATGAATGCTTTAATAAAATTAGAAATGATAAAAAATGAATTTGAACAAGAGCTTGCAGAATGCAGGGATAGCGGGCGGGTTGAAGAGATACGCGTAAAATATTTGGGGCGTAAAGGAGAATTAACCTTGGTGTTGCGTAGTTTATCAGAGCTTACCCCTGAAGAAAAAAAAGAGGCAGGAAAGTTGGCAAATGTTTATAAAAATGAATTTACCGAAAAAATTCACAATATTAAAACAAAAATGGAAGAGACTTCTGATGAGGCCGAACAAGGAATTGACATAACACTTCCGGGCATAAAACCCGCTCTTGGGACAAGACATCCATTAACTCAGACGCTTTCCAGGATCAATGAAATTTTCATATCTCTTGGTTTTAGTATAGCAGAGGGCCCCGAAATAGATTCGGAGTTTTATAATTTTGAAGCATTAAACATTCCGCTTGATCACCCTTCAAGAGATGCTTTTGACACGTTTTATGTAGATGATGAGTATTTATTAAGAAGTCATACTTCTAATGTTCAGATACATTTAATGCAGGGGCAGGCACCGCCGGTACAAGCAATAATGCCGGGGAGAGTGTACCGACCCGATGCAGTTGATGCTACACATTCTTTTATGTTTCATCAGGTTGAAGGTCTTATGGTAGATAAAGATGTTAATTTTTCTGATTTAAAAGGCGTGCTTTCGATTTTTTGTCGGAGTATGTTTGGAGACGATATCAAAATGCGGTTAAGACCTCATTTTTTCCCTTTTACGGAACCAAGCGCGGAGGTAGACATTTCCTGTATTATGTGTAAGGGGAAAGGCTGCCGAGTATGTTCAGGTAACGGATGGCTTGAAATTCTTGGGGCCGGTATGGTTAATCCAAAAGTTTTTAAATCTGTCGGATATGATACAGAAAAATATACAGGATTTGCCTTTGGTATGGGAGTGGAGCGTATCGCGATGCTTGTACATGGAATAGATGATATCAGGTTGTTTTATGAAAACGATATAAGATTTTTGAATCAATTCAAGTGAGCGTATGTCGTATGTGGTATGTAGTATGTAGTATCGTGCGAAACTGCGCTTAGATCAAAATGAAGGAAGAGCATGAAACTTAGTTACAACTGGCTTAAAGATTATGTGAAGATCAAAGAAAGCTATGAAAAAATAGCCGAGGGCTTAACTATGTCCGGGTCTGAAGTGGGAGCTATTGAGGAATATCAAAATGATAAAATAATGGAACTTGAGATAACTTCCAACCGTCCGGATTGTCTAAATATGATCGGTCTTGCCAGAGAAGTTTCGGTTGTTTTTGAAAAAGAGCTTCTCCTTCCGGATATGAAGCTATCCGGGGCAATAAAAACAAAACAGCCTTCTATCGTATGTGTAATAAAGAGTAAAAAGCTATGTCCACTATATACCGGACGTATTATAGAAAACATTAATGTAAAAGAATCGTTTGGCAAGATAGGGGACAAAATTTTTTCGATAGGATTAAGAAAGGTAAACAATGTTGTCGATATAACCAATTTTTGTTTAATGGAAATAGGGCAGCCTTTGCATGCTTTTGATCTGGATAAGATCAAAGGAAATACGATTATTATCCGTGAGGCAGAAAAAAATGAAAAAATAATTACAATCGATGATGTTGAAAGAGAACTTGAACCCGGCATGCTTGTAATAGCCGATGATGGAGGACCTATAGCCGTTGCAGGAGTTATGGGAGGAAAACGAACGGAAGTTACAGAAAAAACAAAAAATATATTGCTTGAAAGCGCGTACTTTGAACCGATTTCTGTGAGACGTACCGCACGTAAACTTACACTTTCAACAGATTCAAGTTATAGATTTGAGCGCGGGGTAGATAAAGATATGGTTATCCCGTCAGCCAATAGGGCGGTTAGTTTAATTATCAAAGAATCCGGCGGCGAGATCACAGAACTAATTCAAGCCGGGGCAATCGATTATGATAAAGTTCCGATAAATTTTAGAATTAAGATGGCGGAAAAAGTGTTGGGAATTGCGTTGGATCCCAAGAGAGTAGAGAAAATACTTAAGTCTCTTGGTATGACGGTTGAGACAAAAGATGGAGCGATAAGAGTAACGCCTCCTGGGTTTAGAGAAGACATAAGATCAGAAGTTGATGTCATAGAGGAAGTTGCACGTATTATTGGATACAGTAATATCCCTGCGAAATTTGAAAGATTTGTTCCGCAGATAGAACGTAAGGAAAAATCAAGAAAAGTAGATGAAAAAATCAGAAATTTGATCACATCGCTTGGGTTTCAGGAAATTATGACCTATAGTCTTGTGAATGAAAAGGGTGCAGGTATTTTTCCTGAAATTAATAAACCGCAGGTTTCTTTAAAGAATCCGTTATCTGAGCAGCATCAAGTGCTTACGTCAAATTTAATTGATGGAATGCTTAAAAGTATAAGCTGGAATATAAACAGAAAGAACAATAATCTTTCTCTTTTTGAAATAGGCAAGGCATATTATGTTCAAAAAGAGAAAAGACCGTATAACGAAGATGCCCTTTTATGTTTTGCGCTAACCGGTACTGTGCGTAAAAGTTGGCATGAAAAAGATAGGGATGCAGATTTTTATGATCTCAAGGGATGTATTGAAGCGCTTTTTGACGGTCTTAAAATGGAGACGTATTTTTTTGATAAGAAGATAAAAGGTGTTTTAAATAGTTCCGCTATAAACATAGGAAAGGAAATGAAGGAAGTCGGATTTGCGGGCGAAATTTCCGGAAAGATCTTGAAAGGATATGGAATTACGCAAAAAGTGTTTTTGTGTCAGATTACAATACAAGAAATTATAGAAAAATTTATTCTGGAGAAAAAGTACACACAAATCCCTAAATTTCCGTTTTCTTCAAGAGATATTTCGGTATTATGCGATGAAACATTGCAGGCGGGAAAAATACTTAAGTCGGTTAATAGCGTAAAAAATAAGATCATACGTGATGTAAGAATAAATGACATATACAAGGGAGAACAGATAGATTCGGGTAAAAAAAGTGTCATGATAAGTATAAGTTACGGACAGGAAGATAGGACCTTAACCGAAGAAGAGATAGAAGCGGCTCACAATACGATAAAAACCACCCTGAGTTCTGCACTAGGCGTATCATTCCGATAATGAAAATAGATCAAGAATAAAATCACAAAAAATCATAAAAAGATTGATTTTCTTATCAAATGAGACTATAATAGTATCATTCGATAAGAAAGAAGATACAGGTGAAAGAGCTAAAAAAAATATATTAGTAAAAGATTATACGATCTCTTTGCAGGGTGAGATAATATAAAGAAGAGATCCTTCGCTTTGCTCAGGATGACAAGTAAGCAGAGGTCATCCTGAACGAACAAAGTGAGTGAAGGATCTAATCGTTGTTTTGAGTTCCCCGGGCATGCCCGGGGAACTCACATGATGTGCTAAACAAAGGAGAAATGGATATGAATATGTTTTGTTATCAATGTCAAGAAACAGCAAAAAATGAAGGATGTAAGATAAAAGGAGTATGCGGAAAAGAAGATACAACTTCAAACCTTCAAGATCTGTTAGTGTATGCGCTTTTTGGAATAGCGCTTTGTGTCGAACAGAAAGAACCTAAGATAGAAAGGAAAACCGGAGATTTTATAGCCGGGGCACTTTTTGCGACAATTACTAATGCAAATTTTAACAATGAAGCGATAGCTGCCATGATAACAGAAGCTGTAGAGATCCGGGATGGACTAAAAGTAGATTTAGCGAAACAGGTAGACGGAGAAGATTTGGATGCGATAACCTGGTCTTTAACTATTTCGGACGAGCTTGAAAATAAAGCGAAAGAGGTGGGAGTTCTATCGTATAGTACAGATGAAGACATAAGATCTTTAAAGGTTTTGGTTCTTTACGGATTAAAGGGATTAGCGGCCTATATACATCATGCGGCAATTTTGGGGTTTTATAATGATGAAATATATCAATTTTTAGTCAAGGCGCTTGTTGGTGTCGCACAGGATACCCCTCAGGAACAATTACTGTCACTTGTTTTGGAGACAGGAGAATATTCAGTCAAGGCGATGGCATTGCTAGACGAAGCGAATACGTCAAAATACGGAAATCCGGAAATTACTAGCGTTAATCTTGGAGTTGGAACTAATCCGGGTATTTTGATCTCCGGCCATGACTTAAAAGATATGGAAGAGCTGCTTGAACAGACAAAATCCTCGGGGGTAGATATTTATACGCATGGAGAAATGCTCCCTGCGCATTATTATCCGTCTTTTAAGAAATATGGGCATCTTGTAGGGAATTATGGCGGTTCCTGGTGGAAGCAGAGCGAAGAATTTGATGCTTTTAATGGTCCTATTTTAATGACGACAAATTGTATTGTTCCCGTGAAAGATGGATATAAGGAGAGGATTTTTACTTCAGGGATGGCTGGATATCCTGGAGTGAAACATATTCCAAATAGACAAGACAACGGGAAAAAAGATTTTTCTAAAATTATCGAATTAGCAAAAAAATGTTCTTCACCTAAAGAATTGGAGACAGGAGAAATAGTAGGGGGCTTTGCGCATAATCAAGTATTGGCTCTTGCTGACAAAGTAGTTGAAGCGGGTAAGTCCGGAGCTGTAAAAAGATTTATTGTTATGGCAGGGTGTGATGGAAGACAAGCCGGACGCAAATATTTTACGAAAGTAGCTGAAAGTCTTCCCGATGATACGATTATTCTTACGGCTGGGTGCGCCAAATACAGATACAATAAATTAAAACTTGGAGATATTGGAGGTATTCCCAGAGTTCTTGATGCGGGCCAATGCAATGATTCATATTCGCTCGCACTTATAGCGCTTAAGCTTAAAGAGGTGTTTGAGCTAGAAGATATTAACGATTTGCCGATTTCATTTGATATCGCGTGGTATGAGCAAAAAGCGGTATGTGTACTTCTTGCGTTATTATTTTTAGGGTTCAAACATATAAGATTAGGGCCGACCTTACCGGCATTTATTTCTTCGAACGTTGCCCAGGTTTTAATTGAAAAATTTGACATTAAGTCCACGGATGAAGCAGTTTCTGATGTCGATGCCATGATGCAGGGTAAGTAGATAATTACTTTCTAGCAGAAAACCCCAGGTATTTTCAGGTAAGTCTAGAAGGATTAGAACAGCATAACGATCAAATAAGAGGAAAAGGACACTATCAGAGAACGATGAAGCTTTTTTGAGAGAGTATGTCGAAAGATTTGAGAGTAACCCTGTTATGGGGTTTAAGGATAATTTGATAAATATTATTCTTGATGAAAATGGTGATAGATTGTTTGATGGATGTACCGGATATGGATGCGGCGTGGTGTTTAACTTTATTACGGTATTGCCCGATGGAGAAATTCATGCGTGTAGAAAATTTCCTTCCCCAATAGGGAATGTTATTGAACAAAGAATTACAGATATATATTTTCACTATAGCCGAAAGATACAGAAAAGGAGCAGCTAGTTGTTCAGGATGTCGTTTGAGGTATGTATGTGGAGGATGTATGGCTATAACCAATGGAGCGGATAAAGATTATTTTAACGAAACGAATTCATATTGTTTTATGTCGGATGAAGACCAGCAAAATTAGTAGGGGCGGACCTATGTGTCCGACCGATACCAAAAGGGAAATCCAGGAATAATTTTACGATGCGACATACGACATACGACGAAGGGTATACAAATATTCACCATGACTATTATAGAACCTATCATCAGGCCTCCTTCAGAGGCATATAGTTTTCTTCTGCAGATAACAGTTGGATGTTCTTCAAATACATGCAGTTTTTGCGGGGCATATTACAATAAACTATTTAGAATTAAGGACATTAATGAAATTTTTGTGGATATTGAAAAAGGAGCCAGCCTATATCCCGAAAAAAGAAAAGTCTTTTTACTTGATGGGGATGCTCTTCAATGTGAAACTGACAAACTTTTGGCTATACTCGATAAAATTAATTTCGAATTTCCAAGATTGACCAGGGTATCATCCTATGCGAACGGTTATAATATAAGCGTTAAGGACAATAAAGAACTTAAAGAACTTGCACAGAATAAATTAAAATTCATATATATGGGGTTGGAAAGCGGTAGTCAGAAAGTGCTGGATCTGTGCAAAAAAAAGTCCGGTGTCGAAGAAATGATAGAATCGGTTAAAAGATCAGCCCAGGTTGGGATAAAATCTTCGGTAATTGTTCTTTTAGGGCTCGGCGGGAAAAGGTTTTCAGACATTCATGTAAAGGAAACAATTAAAGCACTTAATAAAATGCAGCCTCGGTACTTATCGTTTTTAACGCTTATGTTGATCCCGGGGACAGAATTGTTTGAACAAGCTGAAAAAGGGGAGTTTGAATCTTTAACCCCTAAAGAAATATTGTCTGAATCTTATAGGATCATAAAAGGGCTTGATCTGAAAGGAACTATTTTTCGGTCAGATCATGCATCGAATTATCTCACGCTTGAAGGCAGGTTCCCGCAGGGTAAACCTAAGTTTCTAAAAACCATTGAAAAAGCAATGAACGGGAAATTAAAGTTAAACCCGGAATCTTTAAGAGGACTATAATGATTGGTATCGCTAGCCATCCGGGGTTAGAATCAAGCCGCCGAATTCAATAATTTGCCATTTAACATTAATGTGGTATCCTATAGTTAATATTCTTGGAATTATTATCAATATAGGGGGGTACATGAGCTTTGAATATGTAAAAAAAATTCCTAAACCAGAAAAGATATTACTGGAACTGCCATTAAACAAGGATCTTGTAGAGCTTAAGAAAAAGCGAGATAATGAGATTAAAGATGTTTTTGAGAACAAAGATGATAGGTTCCTTGTTATTATCGGACCATGTTCCGCGGATAACGAAGATGCCGTTTGCGACTATATAGCTAGATTGAGTAAAGTGCAGGATAAGGTTAAGGATAAGCTTATTATCATTCCAAGGATCTATACCAATAAACCACGTACCACTGGAAAGGGTTATAAGGGCATGGCGCATCAGCCTGATCCATTAGAAAAACCTAATATGGTTGAAGGAATAAAAGCTATTAGAAAGATGCATATTCGGGCGATGAAAGAATCAGGTCTAACCGCTGCAGATGAAATGCTTTATCCAGGGAACTATCCTTATTTGGAAGATATTCTTAGTTATGTGGCAATAGGCGCACGTTCTGTTGAAAATCAACAGCATCGGCTTACAGTCAGCGGGCTGGATATTCCCATAGGAATGAAGAATCCTATCAGTGGGGATATTAATGTTATGATCAATTCTATTATTGCCGCACAATTTGGTCATACGTTTATTTATAATGGGTGGGAAGTGAAAACTTCAGGAAATCCTCTTGTTCACGGTATATTGAGAGGAGCCTTAGACCATCAAGGCAGAAGCATTCCTAATTATCATTATGAAGATCTTATTGAGGCAGTGAGAAAATATCTCTCAAAAGAGCTGTTCAATCCCTCCATCATCGTAGATACGAACCATTCAAATTCAGATAAAAATTTTATTGAACAACCCAGAATTGCCATGGAAGTTCTTTATAGTGTAAAAAAATCAGATTTTCTAAAAGGGATCGTAAAAGGAATGATGATAGAAAGTTACTTAAGCGAAGGGGCACAAAATACTACCGGAACTATTTTTGGTAAATCGATAACTGATCCTTGTCTTGGATGGGAAGCATCGGAGCGATTATTGTATGATATTGCTGAAAGGGTATAAAAACAAATTTTCAGGAGAAATATGTACAGCGCTTGGTCTTTAAAGCAAATATGGGATAAACTTCATTTTAGACTTTGGCTATTATGAACGGAAAAGACTTATGGAACAAAAAAAAACGATCCTGATTATCGAAGATGAATCAGATCTGGCAAAAATGCTAAAGATAAGGCTGGAGTTACATGGATATGATGTGTTTCTAGCTTTTGATGTGGCGTTCGCGCTTTTGCAGTTAAAGAAAATAACCCCCGATCTTATAATGCTAGATGTTAATCTTCCCGACATGAGTGGGATAGAATTTTACAAATATATTTGTGATGAACATGGAAAAACTAAATATCCCACATTGATGCTTACCGCGAGAGACGAGCTCAAGGATTTTTTCAAGGGTATGCATGCAGATGGATTTATGACCAAACCGTTTAAGTTTGAGGAATTATTAGCTTCGATAAAAAGGATAATCTCCGCAAATGCGAAATCTGTTATTTATATTTTTGACACAGCAACAAATAAAACAGTAATAGAACTAAAAAGACGCATGGAAAAGGAAAAGTACGAGGTTGTAATAATACAGGATATAGGTAGTTTTAAAGCAGAGCTTATTAAGAATATCCCGAAAGTTATTTTTGTGGAATACATGCAAAAGGGGATGAGTGGAGAAGAAACAATTAAAAGGATATTGCAGATGTTGCGTATTTATTTTAAGAAAAAAGAAGGCGAGTCTTTGGGGATATCGATCATTGTGTATACATTTTCAGACGGGGATTATGCAGAAAAAAGTTTAGCCGCAGGAGCTAGCTGGTATATGGGAAAACCTACCAGTTATATGGATTTCATAAATATTTTGAGAACTGGAAAAGTAATCAAAAAAGCATTAAAATAAACGGAATGAAATTTTACATTAAGGAAGGGTTTGTGGAAGAAAAGAAGAAAATTCTTATATTGGAAAATGAAATAGATTTAGCGGAAATGCTTAAGCTCCGGCTGGAAGAAAATAATTATAAAGTAGTGCTAGCCCATGACGGACAGGAAGGGTTTAAAGAAAAATTTGCTATTAAAAAACCGGACTATATCTTCTAAATAAATTTCTTCTTAAGAATAGAATTAATAAGCAGATGAGAGACAATACCCGCCATACTATATGATATTGCGATTGCATAAAAAATACCATTTATTCCGAAATATTTAGATCCTAAAAAAGCCAGAGGAACGTACAAAATAAACATTTCAAAAAGTACAAGAGCAGAGGTATGGAAAGGTTTATTTAAAACGATTAAGCTCGTAGCAACAATGATCAGTACTCCCTGCAAACCGAAACCTAATGAAGCTATTTTTAAGTATAAAGTGGTAATAGCAATAATGTTTGGATTTTTGCTGAATAAATGGGCAATATGATCTGCGGTAAAATATAAGAGCACAAAAACGAAACTACCCCAGAGAAGCGAGACTTTTTCACCGTACCTGATGCCTTTTCTTAAACGTTTTAATTCTCCCGCACCCCAGTTTTGACCAACGAAAGGCCCGATAACTGAGGCAAGAGCCATTATGACGATCATTGCAAAAAGTTCTATTTTTGAGGAAATACCGAAGGCTGCTACTGCTTCAGGTCCATAAAAAGATATTATTTTTGTTATTATGCCTATAGCAAAAGGGAAAACCAGACGGGTTGCCACAGTAGGTATCCCTATATAAAGGATCTGTTTCCAAGAAGCAATTAAATCCCTGATCTTAGGAAAGGATAACTTTAACAATTTTTCCCTAAAGATCAGGACCCAGAGAGTAATGATAAAGGTTATGCCCCGGGCAAAAACAGTAGCAATAGCAGCGCCTGCAAGTTCCAGCCGTGGGAAAGGCCCCCAACCGAATATTAATATCGGATCCAGGATCATATTTACGGAAAAGGATATTAACATTAGTATGCTAGGTGTTTTTGTGTCGCCTGTAGCACGCAGGATATTATTGCCTATCATAGGGACGACAACAAAAATAAGACCGGCATACCAAATATACATGTACTGACCGATAAGAGGGATGGTCGAATTTTTAGCGCCAAGTAATGAAAAAACTGGAGTAAGCGTAAAATATCCGAATATAACGAAAAATACGGCTAAAAAAGACGATAAAAGCAGGCTAGCAGAGGTTAACTGTTCCGCCTTTTTATGATCGCCTTCTCCTATGGATTTAGAAATGATGCTTGAAGTTCCAAAGCCCAGGCCCAGGGTAATGCTGCCAATAACAAGCACGACCGGGAAAGTGAAACTTAAAGCTGCGAGCTGTTTTGTTCCAAGCTGGCTTACGAAAAAAGTATCTACTAGATTAAAAGCAACCATACCAAGCAATCCGAATATCATCGGAACGCTTAGATTTATCAGTGTGGCTTTAATCGGTCCCTTGGTAAGAATGGCCGTTTTTTTATTATCCATAATTAAAGTTATTATAAGCACTTTACACGAAAGTAGATATGTTTTATAGTAAAAACAGGAGAAATGCAAGAGGTTTTTGGTTTCTGAC
>Ga0307991_1001546_pt1 | contig 16017 bp, 13 predicted proteins | sample EllFjometagen131_FD_203146 | JGI IMG/M metagenome (GOLD analysis project Ga0307991, IMG submission 203146) | Marine microbial communities from Ellis Fjord, Antarctic Ocean - #131 | ecosystem: Environmental > Aquatic > Marine > Unclassified | place: Southern Ocean | collected 2014-10-08
TTCTCTTCTCAATAATTCCCAATTTCATTTCTAATTCCAATTATAATAATTGTTTGCAAATTCAAGAATGTAAGAATATTTGTCCACTTTAAATAATAACAATCTATTTGACACTTTAGTTATGTTTAATATGTTTCGGGTTAGTTTTATTTAGTCTTTTTTATAAAAACTTGAGAAAACGTAAAATCATTAAGGAAATTGAGATGTATACAATAACCACAAGAAAAAAGTTATTGTATACAAAATTTGGATAACTATAGGTTAGTTATGTATACATTTTTAATTGACACAACGTACATATGTTAGGTGTATAGAATATAAATTTTTTAATTGGAGGTAATATTTGAAGAAGATCGTAATTATTGTATTATTAACCTTATCCTTTTCAGGTACTCTATTTTGCTTTTGGAATGGATATCCTTTAAACTATTACGAAGCAGAAGTAAATGATGCAAGAAGCGAGGCTTTGGGTAGAACATCCATCTTATCGTCTTCCAAAGCAAATTTTACTTTTAACAATCCTGCCATGTTAGGCATATTAACTGAAAAAAATATTCAAGTTGGACTAAGGCTTATTACCGGTAAAACTATAATTAAGAAAAAAGATGATAATGAAGAAAGCACTTATAATTATGAAAATCCAATTCATTTGAAATTGAATAGTTTTTCTGTAAGCGTACCATATAAATCGAATATGCCGAATATTGGATTTGGTGTTGGATATCGTACTTACTATGACCGCGGTATGAATCTAAAATATGAATTGGATAGTAACACAACTATAATGAAAAGGCATGGAGGATTAAGCACATTAGTTATTGGAGTAGGAGTTAACTCTGACAATAAATACAATATTGGTTTTTCATATAGTTTACCATTATTAAGCAATACTTCAAGAGAGAGAATAGTAGATGGAGAGTTAAGATCTGAATTTGAAGGTACAATGAAAGGTTCTTTTTTCACTCTAGGTGGTTCATATAGATTAAATAAGAGAGTACTAATAGGAGCAAGATTTAGGACAAAGTTCGATTTAGAAGTTAAAGAAAAGGAATTATCTGATGATGAAATTGATATCGACGAAATTACTATACCAACAGAAATCGGTTTAGCCATTGAAGTTAGCCCCAAGGATAATTTAGTAATATACATTGAATATTTATCTCGTAAATTTTCTCATTTAGATGTTAATGATTTTGGCATTGGCAATGGTTTTTCAATAAGATCCGGTTTTGAATTTGATAAGAATATTTTATATCGGGGTGGATTCTTTATTCAGAGTGTTCCAATTTACAACCCCATTTCTACTAGTGAATGGAGTTCAAATCCAGAAACTGAAATTGGATTCACAACTGGATTAGGATTAGAATTAATTCCACATTTGTCTTTAGACTTATATGGCTCATATTCATTTCTAAATTATGAAAATAGTATCGAAATCGATTATAGATATATTATTACGAGTGACTACTATTTTTCTCAAATAAAATTGGGTTGCTCATTAGGTTATGCTTTCTAAAATAAAATTTAAATTATTAAATGTTGTATATATAGAGTTGGATGATATGCACCTAACAAGCGTGTCAGTTAAGTTTCACAGCACACGCGAAACATTCTATTTAATATAAGAGAATGTAAAATGGACAAATTTTGAAGTTTTTTAGTAAAAAGATTGAGGTAAATTAATTGAATGAAAAAAACTAAATCAATTGAAATTAAAGTTTTAAACGAATGTTCGGAAAGGCAACTTGGTTGATAGGAATTTGAAAAATGTATAATAAAATTCTTTTTACACAATTCAGTATTCCTGAAATTGCTCCGCTTGAATACAAATCAAATATTCCATTAGCATCCGGATATTTAATTGGATTTTCTCAAAAACAGTTTCCCGAAACCGAATTTATTATTACTCCCAGAATTTTTACAGATATTCTATCGGAAAATTATTTTGTAGATTATGTTCAAAAAGTCCAGCCAGAATTGCTGGTATTTTCTTTATATTTGTGGAATATTGAAAAAACTCTGCGAGTTGTTGCCAGCATAAAAAAACTGATCCCTAAAATTGATATTTTGTTTGGTGGTCCCGAAGTAAACTCTGATAATGAATTTCTTCTAAACTCCCAATATTTTGAAATAGGCATCTCTGGAGAAGGAGAAAATCCCTTTGCAAACTTCCTTTCGGGGAAAAACCACAGAAATATTTCAGGTTTTTTAACCAAAGATTATTCTAACAAAGTTTGGGATTCCCGCACATCTTTTGAGCCTGAAACAAACCCATATTTAGCTAATCTTTTGGAAATAAAACCCGATGAAACAATTTATTTTGAAACTGTTCGAGGTTGTCCGTTTAAATGCAATTTTTGTTATTATAGCAAAGTTTATGATACCATCATTTCAACCGATTCCAATAATTTGCCGAAATATTTTGAATATGCCAGAAAGCATAATTTCAAAGAAATATTCTTATTAGATCCATCTTTTAATGTTCAACCAAATTTTGATGATATTCTTTCTAAAATTATAAGATTGAACAAAGAAAAAAAATTTGAAATATCCACAGAATTACGAGCAGATTTTCTCAATGATAATCAAATAAAAAAGTTGCAAGAAATGAACCTTGTGGAAGCTGAAATTGGTTTACAAACAACGAATCCCACCGCTTTAAAAGCAATGCAAAGAACAGATTCTACCATCAAAACAATAGAAGTTATTAAGAAAATGACAGCAAAAAAAATAAACTGCAAAACCGATTTGATTGTTGGCTTACCCGGAGATACTTTAGCAAATTTTAAGAAATCTGTTGATGAAGTTTTTAAAAATGAAATTTACGACAATGTTCAGGTATTTAGGCTCTCTATTTTGTCAGGAACAGAGTTTTCAAAAAATAAAAAAAAGATGGGAATTATTTCAGATCCGTTTCCTCCATATTATATAAAATCGACCAATACATTTTCAGAAACCGAAATTTTGGAAGCAATTCAATATGCTGAAGAAGTTTTTGCTATTTCTATTTTTACACTTCCCCCTTATTTTCTTTCTACAGATTTTAAAGGTATTTTTCCTAAGGATTTTGTTTCTTTCAATTCAGAAATTCGACCAATTCATAAAATAATATTTGAGGATTATACAGAATCATTCAAAAATAGAAATCTGTTTTATGCAGAAAATCTCACTTTACATTTTAAAATCTCAGAAGCAAAAATGGATGTTTCTCAAATTATTTCAATCCTAAATTATTTTTCAGAAGAATTTTCTAATAATATTTTTCAGATAATTTTGGAATTTACTGCTGAAGTTGATTCAGAAATTATTTACAATATTTCTCAAAATTTACCGATAAATCATTCTTATGTGGATAGAGATGCCGCTGCTCATCTTGGAGAAGGAGCTTTTGTTTCTACTCGTTTTTCAATAATTTTACCTCAAGAATTTAATTCATCAAATTCTTACACAAAAATAAAAAATGATTTCGATGTTTTTTTAAAAATTGAAAATTTTGACAATATTGATGAATTGTATGAAGAAAATAATCTGTTTGTTGCGGGAAAAGAACAAAATGCGATTTATGATTACTTAAATAAAAATGCGGTTATTGATGAATTTGTAATTTTTGATTCATTTGAAATTGAGCAAAGAAAAATTGGTAAAAGTAGGAAGTATTTTCCAAACATCCAGCAGGTATGAAGATAGATGAAATGTGCACAGAACAGGCTTGGTACACTTCCAAAGACGGAACATTAACCTTGTCCCCGAAAACTGGTCCAATTTTAATGATGATGGATAATGACACAACTGAAATTGTATCTCAGATATTTAATTTTTAAAAAAATAATAATACAAAAATTCAGAAGGTTTAAAACATTTATACCTGTAACAATCGTATCGTCGGTTTAAATAAATTAGAAATTAGGAATTAGAATTTAGAATAATTCCGATCCATATACTCATAACTGCATCAAGATTACTATAAAACAAAAGTCCGGATCTTTCAATCCGGACTTTTGTTATCAATTAACGTTATTAAGTAAATTGAGTTTCTATTGTCCTGTTTCTACAGGATAACCTGCATTCACCCAGGCTGCATAGTTGCCTTCCAAACGATAGACGTGGATAAATCCAGCATCGATAAGTTTATTTGCTCCCAGCATAGAGGCTGAATCAGTATGGCAATATACAGCATAATTTGCCATTGGATCAAGCATTGGGATAGCATCATCTAAACTTCCGTCGCCAACATAATAATTAACTGCTCCGGGAATGTGACCCTGTTCAAACATTGGTGAAACATCAATTACTATAAGGTCAGGATCATCCATCATCATCTGATTAAGTTCCATAGCTGTGATATCCATGTAAGTCTCAACTTCTATAGTATAACCTGCATCAACCCAGGCACCGTAGTTTCCTTCCAAACGATATACATTTGAGAAACCTGCATCAAATAACATTTGCGCAGCAGACATTGAAGCTGCATCGGTATGACAATATACTAAATACATAGCATCAGAATTCCAGCCTGAAATAGCTGCTGCAAAGCTGCCATCTCCCAAAGGATAATCCAATGCGCCCGGCAAATGACCGAATTCCCACATATTTGATACATCAATAACTATAAGGTTTGAATTATTATTTATTAATTCTAATGCATCTGCCGGCACTATATCCATGTAACTTGGAAGTTCAATATCATAACCTGCATCTACCCAGGCACTATAATTCCCTTCTAATCGGTAGACATTTGGAAAACCTGCATCAATCAACATTTCAGATGCAGAAATGGCAGGTGCGTCTCCATGACAATAGATCAAATATTTAGCATTCATATCCCAATCTGGAAATGCAGCCTGAAAACTGCCGTCTCCCAGTGGAAAAGATAGAGCACCGGGAAGATGACCATCAGCCCATAAAGGTGAAACATCAATTATTAGCAAATCCGGATTATTATTTATCAATTCTAATGCTTCAGCAGGTGAGATATCCATATATTGGCTATCAGGACCCGTAGAATCATTCTCATCACAACCTACTACAAACAGCAATACTATTACTGCCATCATTACAAAATAAAATTTATTCTTAAACATTTTTCCTCCTTTTGAATATGAACAAGGTAGCTATTAAAAATGAAAAAGCAATATTTTTCTTGAGAATGAATCTCAATATCAAATAAATGTCTCAACCTCAATTCTACATTCTAACCTTAAAATGGAAAAATCATTTCAGTTAGAATGATAATAAAATTGATCTTTTAATGAATTAATAAAATTATTCATTGTATATACAACTGCTGACAATCTTTTTTTGTGTATAAATATTAAACAGTAGATATTATTATCTTGACTAATATAAATCTACAATTTGATTTAGATTTATAAAATTTCTTAATTTAATTGTTCTTCATGTTTTCAACATGGTTTATATCTTTTTTTAAAGTCGGTTGTAACATAATATTGTCTGTTAGAGGGTAAGGGAATAATTGCTATTATTTGAACTGTTTATACTAATACAACGTTGTACAATTATTCATCCCTTCTCCTTTATTGAAGTATAATGTGTATATTAATAATTGAAGATTTATAACAAACTAAACCTAGGGGAGGAAAATTCGTATGAAACGTTGTGTATCTATTTTACTATTTTTTGTGTTAGTATCAAGTCTTTTTGCTGGATTGGCAAATGATCAAATTATCAAGAGAAAAACACATTCCGATAACTATCAGGCTATTGAAAAAACCTATGATTGGGAAAGCGGTTCCACCGAATTTGTTAGTGACTTTGAGAGAGACAGCAGAGCTGTTCCCAACCTGATTGACTACCAGGGCAAAATTACCGATAGTGCTAGTAACCCGATAACAACAAGTGTGAGTATAACATTTACAATTTATGATGCATCTACCGGAGGAACTAATCTTTGGGATGAAACGCATCTCACTGTTACACCTGTAGATGGACTGGTACATGTGTTGTTAGGTTCTGAAACTACATTCCCAACTGATTTGTTTAATGGTTCAGATCGATGGCTGGGAATAAAAGTGGGTGGTGATTTTGAAATGACTCCCCGCCTGCGTATTGTCAGTGTACCGTATGCGATAAACGCAGATAATCTGGATGGACATGATTCGGATTATTTTGTTAGCTCTATTGGAGATACAATGACAGGTAATCTTGTAGTAAATACTAATTCCGGTACTGGAATTAGTAGTGTAGTTGTATCAACAAGTGGTAGCACTATAGGAGTTAGAGGTTCCGCTTCTGGTGATGGTTTCGCAAATTATGGAATTTATGGTGAAGCTAGTGGTGCAAATAGCTGGGCAGGATATTTTGATGGGGATGTTCATATAGAAGGTGTTTTACAGGCAGTTGATGAATTTCGCGACAGCAATTTTGAATCTGGAACAAGTGGACAGGTACTTTCCAGTACAGGTACAGGCACTGATTGGATTGATGCAACATCTACTGGCGCAACAGAAATTAACGATCTAACAGATGCGAAAACTGGAACCAGTAGTGTTTTTATCGGTTCTGGTTCTGGTATTATTAGCACTGGTTCACATAATGCTTTTTTTGGTGTTGATTCTGGAATTGCTAACACAAGCGGTCTTGCTAATACATTTATTGGTCGAGCTTCTGGCTATAGCAATACAGGTGGATTTGATAACACTTATTTAGGTTATTACTCTGGATTGTATTGTACAGGATCGTCTAATGTATTTCTTGGAGCCTGGACTGGTATGTCTGCAACTGGTTCTTCTAATGTGTTTCTTGGAAACAAAGCTGGTAAGAACGAAACTGGGAGCAATATGCTCTACTTAGAGAACTCCGATTCTACAACTCCTCTCATTTATGGAGAATTTGATAATGATAAAATAGTGATCAACGGCGAATTCCAAGCGACAGGAATTACACGTGATAGTGGTGGAGATGAAGGAACAAGCGGGCAGGTACTTTCCAGCACTGTTACAGGTACAAATTGGATTGATGCTGCCAGTGGAGCAACAGAGATTAACGACCTTACAGATGGAAAAACTGAGGGCTATAGTGTTTTTCTCGGTTCGGGTGCAGGTAATAATGATGATGGCTCAAATAATTGGAATGTTGGAGTAGGATATAATGCTTTATATCAAAACTCAATCGGAGAGGGTAACATCGCTCTTGGATGGTGGTCACTTTATTATAATACTGGATCCCAAAATATTGCTATTGGGCATAATTCCCAAAATTCTAATCGTGGGGGTCAATATAATACTTGTATCGGCGGGGAGACAAACTTTTATAATATGACAGGTTCCCAAAATACAATTATTGGATATAAGGCGGGTAAAGGTTCATCTTTACACGACAAATCTGGAAACGTTTTTCTTGGCTATATGGCTGGTTATAACGAGAATGGAAACAATAAACTTTATATAGCAAATACATCTGGAACGCCGCTAATTTATGGTGCTTTTGATATTGACTATATAGCAATTAATGGTGATTTAAGAGTAACTGGAGAGTTTCGCGACAGCTACGGAGATGCAGGTATCAGCGGACAGGTACTTTCCAGTACAAGCTCTGGTTCAGATTGGATTGATAGTCCTGGAGCATTAGAAGTTGATGATCTAACAGATGGTAAAACTGGTGGCGGAAGTGTTTTCATTGGTTCAAGTGCAGGTTATAATGATGATGGATCAAGCAATCACAATATCGGAATAGGCTCGAACGCTTTATATAATAACTTTTCTGGAAATACAAATATTGCTTTAGGTCTTTATACGTTATATAACAACTCAGGATCTTATAATATTGCAATTGGAGGTAATGCTCTTAATAGGAATACCAGTGGGGAACATAATCTAGGTATTGGGGAAGAAACAAATTGTTTTAATCAAACTGGTTCCCAAAATACAATTATTGGATATAAGGCGGGTAGAGGTTCATCTTTACACAACAAATCTGGGAATATTTTCCTTGGTTATCATGCAGGATATAACGAGACGGAAGATGATAAACTTTACATAGAGAATTCAGATTCCTCAACACCACTTATTGGTGGAGACTTTAGTACTGATAAGGTGACTATAAATGATGTACTTATACTTACTCCACGGTCTACCCCTCCAACTGATCCGATTAATGGAGAAATATATGTTGGTACAGATAATCATATTTACTGCTACTTAAATAGTGCGTGGAAGCAATTAGACAATTGACAGGAGGGTTTTATGAAATTGAAATATCTATACATATTACTGTTAGCTCTGCCTGTTCTTCTTAGTGCTCAGCAGGCTTCAAGTTCCAATTACTTATTACAGGATTATGGTCTGTTCAATGGTCATTTAACAGGTAATGATGAACCGGAATCTTCTAATTATATAGCAGAGGTTAATACCGTGGGAGCGTTTTCTGAAGATAAAATTGAAAGTACAAGTTATGATATGTATCCGGGTTTTGTCGGATTGGAATTTGGCGAGACGCCACTGCCGGTAACCTTGAGTTCTTTCACAGTATCTCTTTCAAATAACAGACCATATTTGAATTGGATTACACAGACGGAGCAGGGAAATGCCTATTGGAATGTGTATCGTTCCATTTCACAAAATCTGGGGCAGGCAATGATCTTAAATGTAGAACCGATCGAAGGTTCAGGAACAACAAGTGAACCAACTGCATACAGTTTTGTGGATCAGTATGGAATTGAAGGTGGGACAACTTACTGGTACTGGATAGAGAGCATAAGTTATGATGGCGATAGTGATCTGTACGGACCTGTATATCTCTTCATCCCACCCGGGATAAATGATCCGGGATTACCTCAAATTCCAAAATATTACGGTTTATATCAGAATTTCCCTAATCCTTTCAATCCTACTACGATGATCTGTTTTGCTGTAAAGGAAGAATGCCTGGGAGAGTTGACCGTTTATAATATTCGGGGACAGAAAATTAAGACACTTTACCAGGGAAATATTCCTGGTAAGGAGATTATCAGTGTGGTTTGGGACAGCCGGGATAATGCAGGAAAGGACGTAGCATCTGGTGTTTATATCTACCGGCTGGTTACAAATACAAAAGAGCGCTATCTGATGAAGATGCTCTTAGTAAAATAAGAATTCCGTAAAAAAATGAGCCTTCTGGATTTCCGGAAGGCTTATCTTTTATTGCTCAGTAAGAATATACCGTTTGACACGTAAACCTGCAGAACTTTTTTGACTTCTAAATAATAATTAGGAGAATCCATGGAAAATAAAGTATTAGCAACAGTAGAAGGAACTCAAATCACTCAAACGGAAGTGAACAGTTTTATGCAAAAATTAGGCCAGCAGGCAATGCAATATCAAAGTGAAGAAGGACAGAAACAAATTTTGCAGGAACTAATAAATCAAAAATTGTTTTTAGCAGATGCTAAAGCAAATAAACTGGAAGAAACTGATGAATTTAACAGTGAACTTGACAAGATGAAAGATATGATCCTCACACAATTGAATATCAACACACTTATGAGTTCTGTTAAAATTGAAGATGCAGATGTGAAGGGCCATTTTGAAACAAATAAAATAAAATTCTCAACTCCTGAGAAAACTAATACGAGTCATATTTTAGTTGATACAGAAGAAGAATGTAAAGATATTCATAAGAAGATAATGAATAAAGAGATCACTTTTGAAGATGCTGCTAAAGCTCATTCCAAATGCCCTTCAAATGCAAAAGGCGGTAATTTAGGTTCATATCCAAAAGGACAGATGGTACCGGAATATGATGCAGTTGCCTTCAATATGAAAAAAGATGAGATCTCTCAGCCGGTGAAAACTCAATTCGGTTATCATATTATCAAATTGATCGAGAAACAGGAAGCTTCCGAAGCAAAATTTGAGGATGTAGAACAAAAAGCAAAAACAGACCTTCTCAATACCAGACAGAAGGATACTTATATGAAGAAGATAAATGATATGCGTCAAATGTATAAAGTAGAAATAGTATAATTGTTCTATAAATACATAGAACAAGAGATATCAATGATAAAGCACGTTCAGGAAAGAACGTGCTTTTTGTTTATGTTAAAACCAAAAATATTTAACCGGCAAATATCAAAATTATCAGCGTAATTATTTATAAAAAAAATCCTTGCTATTAAAGTAAATATTTAAAATTTGGTCATGGAAAAAGTTTAATAATTTGTAATATTTATATTGAAGGGAGAGAATATGGGTCTCAAAACATTTTCAGGCGGAATTCACCCTCATGATAACAAGGTATATTCAAAAGATAAGAAAATTGAAATATTGCCAATACCTCAAAAAATAGTAATTCCACTTTCACAGCATATTGGCACTCCTTCAAAGCCAATCGTTCAAGTTGGTGATGAAGTTCTTGCCGGACAGAAAATTGCTGATGCTGGTGGATTTGTTTCCATACCAATGCATTCGTCGATCTCCGGTAAAGTAACTAAGCTGGCAAAATTCAACCATCCAACCGGTATTTCAGTTCAAGGCATTGAGATCACAGGTGATGGAGAAGATAAATGGATAGAACTTTCTGATGATGGTAATTATATGGATCTTCCGGCTAATGAGATGAAAGACAGGATATCAAAAGCGGGAATTTGCGGAATGGGTGGAGCTGGTTTTCCAACCCATGTTAAGTTATCTCCTCCGGAAGGAAAAACTATTGATACCATCATCTTAAATGGTGTAGAATGTGAACCCTATCTTACCGCCGATTACCGAATTATGCTGGAACATACAGAAGATATTATTTCCGGGCTTAAAATATTGATGAAGATTGTTGATGCGAAGAATGGCGTGGTTGGAATTGAAGCTAATAAACCTGATGCAATAAAAATATTTAAGAATCTTCTGAAAACCGAGAAAAATATTAAAGTCGTTGGATTACACCTGAAATACCCGCAAGGTGCTGAAAAACAACTGATCTATGCTTCCACAAAACGCAAAGTTCCCAGTAAGGGTGGATTACCCATGGATGTGAAAGTTGTTGTTCAAAATGTGGGAACTGCTATTGCTGTGTATGAAGCAGTACGTTATAATAAACCACTTGTGGAAAGAGTTATTACCGTAAGCGGAAAAATAGTGAAAGACCCGAAGAATATTAAAGCTCGTATCGGTACCTATTATTCTGATCTTCTTGAGTTTTGCGGTGGTACAACGGAAGAGATCGGTAAAGTAATCTCCGGTGGACCAATGATGGGATTCGCAATCCCGTCACTAGATACTCCCATGACAAAAGGTAGTTCCGGTCTTCTTTTATTCAATAAAAAAGAGGCACATAAAAAACAAGAAGATGTATGCCTGCACTGCGGACGTTGTGTTGATATTTGTCCAATGAATCTCGTACCAAGTCTTATCGCTCATCATGTACGTAATAATGACTGGGATTCAGCAGAGAAATTTGGTGTGATGGACTGCATCAAATGCGGAAGTTGTGCTTATGTTTGCCCTTCTCATATCAAACTGATCCAGTGGATAGATATTGGTAAGATCAAAGTAAGTGAAAGCAGGCAGAAATAGACTTCGCATTTCGAAGTAATGGTTTCGGAAATATAATATGAAAGATTATCGGATTTAATATTGAGTATAGCGATAATGCTAAATAAATTAATTTCAAAATTAAAAAATAAAAAAGGATTAAGGTGATAGGGAAATCTGGAAGCATAACTTCCCAATTTCGAATCCCTAAACCTGAGATCCTATCGACGGAGGATATATGAACGATGTTTTTGCTGTTTCCGCAGCACCGCATATAAAACAAAAGATATCAATAAGTTCTGTTATGTGGCAAGTCGTTTTAGCTCTTACGCCAGCATTGCTGGTGGGGATCTTCTTTTTTGGGATCCAATCTCTGCTTTTAACACTTTACGCAGTTGTAGCTGCGGTAAGTACTGAAGCATTGATCCAGAGATTCAGAAAAGTTCCTATAACAGTCAGCGATGGAAGTGCCGTTGTTACAGGTATTCTTGTTGCATTCAATTTAAATACGTCATCTCCCTGGTGGTTACCTGTTGTCGGAGCAGTTTTTGCTATTGCAATAGGGAAACAGATCTTTGGCGGTCTCGGCTATAACATTTTTAATCCAGCTTTATTGGGACGTGCCTTCCTGGTTGCTTCCTGGCCAACATTGACAACTGCAGGTTGGAAACCTACAAATCCAATGAGCAGTATATTCCAAAGTTCCATAAATGGATTATCAAATTTACCATCTAATGTTCCAGCTGTAATAACTTCGGCAACACCTCTAGGCGTTGCAAAAGCATTACGTGATACTACCCAGATCAGCAGCGATATGGCTAATACAGTGATGGATAATCTTGCCAGCATGAATACTCTTAATGAACTATTCTTGGGAAATATCGGTGGTGTTCTTGGTGAAGTTTCTGCAGCAGCATTACTTATTGGAGCTGCTTTTCTTGCCTGGAAACATATTATTGAATGGCGAATTCCTGTAAGTTATATCGGAACTGTATTTGTTTTGATCTATGTGTTCGGTGGAATTAATGGTTTATTCTCTGCTTCCATTCTGCTACCAGTTTTCCATATTCTTTCCGGAGGTCTTATACTTGGTGCGTTTTTCATGGCAACCGACATGGTAACTTCGCCTGTTACTAAGAAAGGAAGACTGATCTTTGGAATGGGCTGTGGTATTCTTACTGTTGTTATACGCTTGATCGGCGGGTATCCGGAAGGAGTATCCTACTCAATTCTTCTGATGAATATAGCAGTTCCTCTAATTGATAGATATACTACTCCCAAAGCTTTTGGGGAGGTGAAAAGATGAAATATTATTTAAAATTAGGATTTGTACTATTAATAATTACTGTTATTGCCAGCGGGATATTAGCATATATAAATACAATAACTCAACCTATTATAGAGAGGAATAAGCAAATAGCCCAGGAAAATGCCAGAAAAGAAGTTCTTCCAGCCGCTATCAACTTTGAGGAAGTAACAGGTGATCCAACTTATTTCATTGGTATAGATGCTGATGATAATATAGTTGGTTATACTTTTGTAGCTTCACTATATGGTTATAGCAGTAATGTGGAGACTATGGTCGGGATTAATCCGGAGATGGTTATTGAAAAGATCAAAATAATCTCTCAGTCAGAAACTCCCGGATTAGGTGCAAATTGTGAGAAACCGGAATTTCAGGCACAGTTTAGTGGAAAACAGAAAAGTGATATGAAGGTTAATAAAGATGGTGGTGCTATAGTAAGCTTAACAGGTGCAACCATAACAACTCGTACTATTACAAATTCCATAAAAACTGCTTTAAATAAACTTGATATCCCCGTTGAGAATACTGCAGAGGAGGTTGAATAATGGCTTGGCTTAAAGAATTTACAAAAGGCTTTATAAAAGAAAATCCAGTTTTTGTTATGGCATTAGGACTCTGCCCTACTCTAGCTGTCAGCTCTTCAGTAATAAACGCAATTGGCATGGGATTAGCAGCTACTTTTGTACTTGTATTTTCCAATATGTTCATTTCATTGATCAAGGATCTCATCCCTTCTAAAATTAGAATTCCTGCATATATTGTTGTTATTGCCTCATTTGTTACAATAGTAGATATGGTAATGAATGCCTATCTTCCGGCAATTCACAAAAGCTTAGGATTATTTATACCACTTATAGTTGTTAACTGTATTATTCTGGGAAGAGCAGAAGCATTTGCCAGTAAGAATAATGTATTTTTATCAATCTTAGACGGCTTGGGGATGGGATTGGGATTCACACTTGCCTTAGTAGTCATTGGAAGTATCCGTGAAATATTGGGCGCTGGTCAATTCCTGGGAATGAATGTACTTCCTGCCTCCTATAAACCAATGCTTGTAGCTATATTAGCACCTGGAGCATTTATTGTAATGGGATTGCTGATGAGTTTAATGAATTTGACGAAGAAGAAATAGGAGATATCAATGGAATTTGCTGGAAAAATACTTTTCATGGCTGTAATGGCCATCTTCGTTCAAAACTTTGTATTAATGAGATTTTTAGGATTATGCCCCTATATTGGTGTATCCAAAAAATTAGATTCTGCTTTGGGTATGGGAATGGCTGTTATTTTTGTAATGACTATGGCATCTACCTTTACCTGGCTTATACAAACATACCTTTTAGTTCCACTACATATTGAATTTCTACAAACAATCGCCTTCATACTCACAATTGCATCATTGGTTCAGCTTGTAGAAATGGTTATTCAGAAAACAGCTCCAGCACTTTATAAATCATTAGGTGTTTTCCTCCCGCTAATCACTACCAACTGTGCAGTTCTTGGTGTAGCGATCTTAAACATTCAATCTGAATACAATTTCATCTTTGCTATTTTAAATGGTTTATTCGCAGGGATCGGTTTCACACTTGTATTGGTTCTTATGGCTGGAATTAGAGAACGTTTGGATAGAGCTGAATTACCTGCAAGCATGAAAGGAATGCCTATTGCAATGATAGTAGCCGGATGTATGGCTTTAGCTTTTCTAGGCTTTTCAGGACTTAAATTTTAGGAGGATCAATGTCGATATTAATACATTCAATTTTAACTTTAGGAATATTGGGACTCATTTATGGTCTTGGACTTGCTTTTGCATCTAAGAAATTCCATGTTGAAGTTGACCCAAAAATAGAAAAGATCAGCGGAATTTTGCCTAATGTAAATTGCGGTGCCTGTGGTTTTCCCGGTTGTGCTGCTTATGCTGAAGCAGTTGCAACAAAAGGTGCAAAGATCAATCTCTGTGCTCCTGGTGGTGACGATGTAACTAAAAAGATTGCCGAGATCATGGGCTTGGAAGCGACTTCAGCTGATAGAAAAGTTGCAGTTATTCATTGTCAAAGCGGCGGGAAAAATAACACAAAATTTAAATATGAATATCAGGGAATAGAAACATGCAAGGCTGCTATACTTTTATCTGGTGGTCCAAATGCATGTAATTACGGATGCGTATATCAATATGATTGTGTAAGGGCTTGTAAATTTGATGCTATGCACATAGATGACAATGGAATGATCATTGTTGATAATGAAAAATGTACCGGTTGTGGAGCATGTGCAACTGCCTGTCCAAGAAATCTTATAGAGATCGTTTCAATTAAAAAGCGGGTTCATATCCTTTGCTCATCTCATGATAAAGGTGCAATTGCTAGAAAAGTCTGTGGTAATAGCACAGCCTGCATTGCCTGTGGTTTATGTGTTAAAAAATGCCCAGTAGAAGCAATATCAATGCAAAATGATCTGGCAGTAATTGATTATGATAAATGTATTGTTTGCGGGATGTGTGCTGATGTTTGTCCCACCTCTGCGATCTTTGATCCATTAAAAGAAGTGAGAGCACAAAAGAAAGCTGCGGCCAAAGTAAAAGCTGAAGCAATTAAAAAAAAAATAGAAGAACAAAAATCTCAAGAAAAGAAAGAAGAAGAATAATAATATATGATGAACTTTTTTGAAGATCTTAATGAGAAGCATTTGAGAAAAAAAGGCCAAAAACTTCTCGCTAAAAATGATTTTGAAAAAGCTTATCTACTTTTTCAAAAAGCAATTTTAATTAATAATTCTGTTGAAAATAGATTTAACCTTGCTGTCTCTCAACTGTCAATTGCCAAGTACACAGAAGCTGAAACGTATCTTGAGAGCATTTATAACGAATACCCGGAGAATGAATTAAATTTACTTGCATTAGCTGAATGTAGTATTATGCAGAGAAATTGGGAAAAAGCAATAAAATTCTATCAGTTAACTACAAAACTATTCCCAAACAAAAGATCGTATCAGGATTATCTTAATGTAGCAAATGACGTTGTTGCCAGAGAAAAATATGTAAAAGCAAAAGAACTTTTCAGGGAAGCTACTTATGAGCTAAAGCTCAAACATGATGAAAAAGCACTTAATATCCTGCTGCAAGCTAATGAATATTTTCCAGAAGATGCTACTATACTAAATAACATAGCAACTTTGTATATAATGCTTAAAGATTATAAGAAAGCATACAGTTATTCAGTAAAGGCTATTTCTATAAAACCTGATGATTTGCGA
>Ga0307991_1001547_pt1 | contig 16017 bp, 18 predicted proteins | sample EllFjometagen131_FD_203146 | JGI IMG/M metagenome (GOLD analysis project Ga0307991, IMG submission 203146) | Marine microbial communities from Ellis Fjord, Antarctic Ocean - #131 | ecosystem: Environmental > Aquatic > Marine > Unclassified | place: Southern Ocean | collected 2014-10-08
GCTAATTCTAATACTTCGGCAAATATATTAATGATCGGCATTGCTCCCAAAGGAGGCAAAATGCCTAAAAATTTTATTGATGATTTGGTCTGGGCTTTAAAAAATAATTTTGACTTAGTAAGCGGCACGCATGTACCACTTTATTCATATCCTAAAATCTTTGAAACAGCTAAACAAAATTCTCGTAAAATATGGGAAACTCGCATACCTCCAACAGAATTACCCATCGCAAGCTGTGAAGCCTATAAAATAAAAAAACCTATTGTATTAACAATCGGGACAGATGCTGCAATCGGAAAACTGACAGCCACCTATGAGCTGGCAAAAATGGCCAGCAAGAAATATAATACTTGCATCATCCCGACAGGACAGACTAGTATTATGATTGAAGGTTGGGGTATTGCTGTTGATAAATGTGAAGGCGACTTTATGGCTGGATCTGTTGAAAAGATGATCCTAGGAAAAGAGAAACAAGAAAATCCTGATATATATTTTATAGAAGGACAAGGGTCTCTATCTCATCCTGCTTTCTCTACAACGGCCATCGCTTTAATTCATGGATCTTGCCCAACTCATTTGGTTTTGGTTCACAGACCTCTGAGAAAACGTATTACGGGATGTTCATTGTTGCCTGTACCCGATATAAAAACAGTGATTGAACTTGCCGAAAAAACCGTTGTTCCTTCCTTTTTAAACACTAAAGTGGTTGCTATTTCTTTAAACACTAATGGAATGACAGATCAAGAAGCAAAAAGTATTATTGCAGATATAAAAGAAAAAACTGGACTGCCCACCACAGATCAAATCCGTTTTCCAGAAGATTGGACAAATCTATTCATTTAGAATATAAAAAAATCTCCGCCAGATTGGAGTTATGAGTACACATAATCTCCGACCGAGAATTTATAAATATTACAACAGATCAAAATTTTTCGTCAATTGATTCATGGCTGCGGATAACTTCTAATTGAATTCAAGAATTGTCCCTCAAATTTAACTCTTTAAAAATCCGCATCAATTGTCGGGCGTAAAAAATAAAAAATCCAAGATTAAAAAGTTTGGTGGCTAAGCCACCAAACTTTTGTTTTGTACAGTAACATTGACTTTTTTATTATTTTTTGTATAATAATAATCAAATATCGTTCTTTTATAGAACAAAAAGGAGGAAAACAAAATGGCACGTGGATACGACGGTAAATATCGTGGCGGGAACAACATCAAAAGGAAAGAACGTAATGATCCAAAACCATCCAAGACACAAACTAGTCGCAAGGTGCATGACACTAAAAAGACAAAACAATAAATTGTTTTGCGATTTACACCACATTAAAGAGGAATCATTAACTTGATTCCTCTGTTTTTTTGTAATATACTAATACTATATGAAAAGAACTAATATCTATAAATTAAAAAATGATTTAACGGTAATTATTTGTGATTACCCCCATCTTAATTCCATATATTTTGATATGGCGATTAAAACTGGTTCTCGTTATGAGAACAGAAATAATAATGGCGTATCGCACTTGGCTGAACATCTTCTCCAAAAAAAAGCAATTAATAGTTTAAAAAAACATTCTTGGGTAAAACACTACATAAATGACAATTTTAAAGCCTATTCTATGGTGGACCGAACAAATTTTGAGTTCGGGTCTCACAAGAATGATATTGCTATTAGCGTTCAATTCTTGTCTAAAATTTTGAAAGGTCTAAATATAACTCAAAAAGATATTGAAACTGAAAAAAAAATTATTTTAGAAGAATTATCCGAATGCAAAAGAGATCCCATTTTCGTCTATGATGAATTAGTAAAAAAACTTTATTATAAAAATAATCCTTTAAGTCTTGAAATTTTAGGTAGTAAAAATAGTATCTCTAAAATTACGCTTAATGATGTTAATGATTTAATTAAAGAATATTATCAACCAGAAAATATAATTTTGACTGTGTCTGGTGACGTGAATCATAAAAAATTAATAAGACTTATTAATAATTCGTTATCATTTTCTCCAAGACCAAGAAAAAATAAAAATAATTTCCAAAAATATATTTACCCTGGCGACAATATCTATATAATAAACCAAAAGCAACAACAAAATTATTTCGGATTTCATTATCCAATATTCAATCATAATGCCAAAGAAAATGTTAAATGGGAGTTTTTTATTGAAATCTTAGGCAATTATCTTTTCTATACTATGAAAGATAAACTATTTTGTTATTCAATTGACGCTAACCTAAGAACATATACTGAATTTTTTGATTTTTTCATAGAATCATTTTTTGCCCCTCAAAAAACAGCATCTTTTTGTTCATTGCTCTGCAAAACGCTGAAAAATTTCAAAAAATCATTGAGTGAAAAAGAATTTGAATATTATAAAAATAAAAAATTGACAACCATGGATTTAGACAAAGATAATCCAATCGTATTTGCTAACATGGCAGGATGGTATGCTCTTATGTTTAAACATGACCAAGTCTTAGACTTCTCTAAACAACAAAAAATTATTAAATCAATGATTCTTAAAGATATTCATAATTGCTTTGATAAACTTTTTGAAAATAAAAAAGGGACAGTAATAATATCAGGAAATGTATCAAAAACACAAGAACAAAAAATAAGAAAAGAGTGGAATAATTTTAAAATTTAAAAATGACAAAAAAACATATTCATTTTATTGGTATTTGTGGAGTAGGCATGGGAGCATTAGCAGTAATGTTCAAAAAAATGGGCTGGGAAGTAACTGGATCCGATAAAGGATTTTTTCCTCCGATCAGCGAACACCTGCAAAAAGCGAAGATTAATTTTTACCCTGGATGGCATCCTGAAAAAATTGGTTCACCCCAAATAGTAGTGATGGGTAATTTTATCTCTTTGAAAAATCCAGAATATTTAGAAGTGATTAGAAAAAAATTAACTATAAAATCATTTCCAGAATTAGTAAAAAAATATATTATTAAAAAAAATTCTATAGTAGTTGCTGGCACTTATGCTAAAACAACTATTAGCGCTCTTTTGTCACATATACTGAAACAAGCTAAAAAAAATCCTAGCTGGTTTGTGGGCGGAATAGCTCCCAATTTAAAAAATGGCGCACATAATGGAGAAGGTCAATGGAGCATAACTGAAGGAGACGAATACAGCACAGCTCGTTGGGATATTCGTTCTAAATTTTTATGGTATAAACCAACTCACCTCATCCTTTCCTCCGTTATTTGGGATCATGTAGATATTTTCCCTCGAGAAAAAGATTATTTAGATAGCTTTGCGAAACTAATAAAGTTATTGCCTTCTCACGGAAAAATTTTAGCCAATCTTAAAAAAGAAAAAGACAATAATTTAGAAAAAACAATCTCATTAACAAATACCGAAATAATCCGTTATGGAAAAAGAGAAGCAATTAAAAACAAAAAAGATTATTCCTATGAAATAAATTCTTTGTCGTCTCAAAAATCTTGCTTTACTGTCTATAATCAAAATAAGGTATTGGGAGAATTTGAAACTAAATTATTTGGAGAACATATGATTGAAAATCTCACAGCGGGAATCGCTATGGCTGATATAATAGGAATAGAAATAGATAAAATAAAAAAATCAATTCATAGTTTTCAAGGAGTAAAACGTCGTTTAGAACTTAAATCTTCAGAAAAGAATATTTTTATATTTGATGACTTAGCTCATTCCCCGATCAAAGCTGAAAGTTCTCTAAAAGCTATTCGTCTTTATTTCCCTCAATCTCGTATTTTTGCTATTTATGAACCAAACGTAGGTAATCGTACTGAAACTAGTAAAAAATTCTATCAACAAACATTTTCCTCTGCTGATTTTGTATTAATCCCCCGATTATCAAAAACCAAAACAAATGCCAAGCAAGAAAAGAGAATGGATGGAAAAGAACTTGCCGAAATAATCAAAAAAGAAAATAAGAAAAATCTAAAAGTTTCTTATTTTGAGATAGATGATGAATTAATAAATTTCTTAAAAACAAAAACAAGACCCAAAGATGTAATTATCTTTTTAGGATCTCATAGTTTTCGAGGAATGATTGACCAAAGCGTAAAACGAATCTCTCTTAAATAAGATTATTTACCTTCGTCTATCACTTCTAGATTAACCTTATCCCCTTCAATCCCTGAAATCTCTAATGTAATCCCACAGGTATCACATTCGATAATACTACCTTCTTTAATCTCAGAAACTTCGGAAATATTAATATTGTTTTTGCACTCTGGGCAAATTAAATTAAACATAATAACATTTTAAAAAAATAAGCAACAATGTCAACCCCCTTATGATTATTAACAACACTGAACAAAAAATATATCCTGACTTGTCTAAAAAATTAAACTTATCTGAGGTTTGGATTAAGCATGAATACCTTAATGAATCTGGTTCTCATAAAATCAGACTTCTTTCTCATTTATTTGAGAAATATATTTCTCAAGGAGAAAAAGATTTTGTGATTTCTTCTTCTGGCAATGCCGCTATTGCTGCTTGCTATTATTTAAAAAAAATAAAAAATTCTCAAATAAATTTAATGGTTTTTGTTCCATCAACTATGGACTCAAAAAAATGGAAACGTTTAAAATTAGTTAGCAATAATTCTCCTCAGATTAAAATTAAAAAATCGAAAAAAGCAAAACAAGAAGCTTTTAAATTTTCCAAAGAAACAGGAGCTATATTTTTGAGGGGATCCACTGAACCTCAGGCCGAAGAAGCCTATGTCAATTTAGGAGAAGAAATAGGACAAATACCAAACTTGCAAGCAATCTTTATTCCAACGTCTTCGGGAATAACTAGTTTAGGAATATTTCAATACTTTAAAAAAATAAATCAGAATGTAGAAATTCATATTGTTCAGACAGAAAAAATACATTCTTTGTCCCAAAATTTTGACAAAGATTTCAAGCTCAAAAAGAAATCTTTAGCTAAAGCTATTGTAGACAAAACAGCCAAAAGAAAAACTGATGTTATAAGAGCCCTTCAAGAATCAGCTGGATGGGCTTGGGTAATTAGCGATAAAGAACTTAAAAGAGCAAAAAAAATCATTGAAAATAATACAGATATTACTAAAATAAGCTATGACAGTCTATTGTCTATAGCTGGACTATTGAAAGCTCAAAAAAATAACTGGAAATTCAACGGAGCTGTTTGTTGCCTTTTCACTGGTAAATAAAATTTTAATATTTTTGGCATATGAATCTTGAAATTAAAGGAGGACGAAAACTAAAAGGGACGGTTATTACAAATACATCCAAAAACTGTGCCATGGGATTAATGGCGGCTAGCCTTTTAAATAAGGGTAAAACTATCCTTAGAAAAGTCCCACACATCGAAGAGGTCAATCGCATGATTGAGGTCTTACGCAGTTTAGGGGTTAAAGTAGAATGGATAAAAAAAAGTGATTTGGAAATTATTTGTCCCTTAAAATTAAAAATAAAAAATCTCAACAAAAAATCAGCGACCAAAACAAGAAGTATTGTTATGTTTATGGGTCCCCTTATTCATGAATTTAAAAAATTTTCTCTCCCCCAACCTGGTGGATGTAAATTGGGCTTAAGAACAGTTAGACCACATTTATTTGCTTTAGAAAAATTAGGAGTTAAAATTAAAACTCTTAATAAGTCGTATGAAATAAGTCATGAACGAATAAAACCTAATAAAATAGTTCTCTATGAATCAGGAGACACTACTACCGAAAATATTTTAATGGCCGCAGCCAGAACCAAAGGACAAACTACCATCAAATTTGCTTCAGCTAATTATCAAGTTCAAGATTTATGTTATTTTTTAACCAAATTAGGTGTTAAGATCAAGGGTATAGGAACCACAACGCTCACTGTGTTTGGAAAACCTAAAATAAAAACTTCTGTTGAATATTATGTTAGTGAAGACCCCATAGAATCAATGTTCTTCTTATCTGTTGCTGCAACCACAAATTCTACCTTAACGATTAAAAGATGCCCTATTGATTTTTTAGAGTTGGAATTATTGAAATTAGAAAAAATGGGTTTTAATTTTGAAATTATTAAAAAATACAAGGGTAAAAATAATTTTACAAACTTAGTGGATATTAAAACATTTCCTTCTAAATTAAAAGCTCTAGAAGAAAAAATTTATGCTAGACCATTTCCGGGATTAAATATTGACAACTTGCCCTTTTTTGTGCCCGTTGTCACCCAAGCTCAAGGACAAACGCTAATCCACGATTGGGTTTACGAACATCGAGCTATTTATTATACTGAATTAGCAAAACTAGGAGCTAAAATTATTCTAGCCGATCCTTATAGAGTCTATATTAACGGTCCCACCAAATTAAGAGCAACTGAAATTATTTGCCCTTCTGCTTTACGACCGGCAACTATAATCTTAATTGCCATGCTTAAGGCACAAGGAATTTCAATTTTACGCAATGTTTATTCTATCAATCGTGGTTATGAAAAATTAAGCGAACGATTGAATAAAATAGGCGCTCAAATAAAGGTAATATAGAGATGGGCAATTGGGTGCTTGGGTAATCGGGGATTTTTAAAAAAAGAGATATTAAAGCTTGTGAATATTAACAAACCTATATATACTATCAATCATATGGCTAACAAAAAAAAACAAAGTATAGTGAAAGATAATATAATTGATGCTCGCAGTTTACTGGAAGAAGTTGGTTTAGAAGAAAAAATGAAAGTCGCTGACTTAGGATGTGGAAGTAGAGGATATTTTGCAATCCAAGCAGCTAAACTAATCGGTGAAGATGGATTGGTCTATGCTGTAGATATTATTAAATCAGCCCTAGAAAATGTAAAAAATACCGCTAATTTATTCGGTATTACGAATCTAAGAACTGTTTGGGCCGATTTAGAAATTCTTGAATCAACAAAAATACCCAATGAAAGCATAGATTTAGCTATGCTTAATAATATGCTTTTTCAGAATGAAAAAATAGATCAAATTATGAAAGAAGCTTCTAGAATCTTAAAAAAAGAAGGAAAACTTCTAGTTACCGAATGGAAAAAGATTAAGGCACCTTTAGGTCCCCCATTAGAGAATCGCCTTTCAATTGAAGAAGCTAAGGGTTATGCTGAAAAAACAGGATTACGATTTCAGAAAGAACTAGAAGCTGGTCCATATCATTATGCATTAATCTTTATTAAAAACGAAGATTAAAAAAGTATTGTGTTTTTTTAAAAAAACTGTATAATATTAAATATAACAAACTAACCTAAAATCGGGTTAGTTATCTTTATCTAAAGAATAAAATATATGGAAATTACTATTTCATCAGCTATAGAACAAATTTGCGAAGAAAAAAATCTCTCCCATGAGCAGGTTCTAGAAGCCATAGAACAAGCTTTAGCAGCAGCTTTTCGCAAAGATTTTGGCGAAAAAAATCAAAATATTAAAGTTGAATTTAATCCCGAAAACAAAGGAATGAAGGTATTTGACGTTAAGACCGTAGTTGAAGACGTTTTGGAGGAGGAAAAATTAGAGGGAAAAGAAAAAAATGACGAAAAGAAAGAAGTTGAAGAAAAAAAACGCTTCAATCCAAGAACTGAAATACAAATTTCTGAAGCTAATCTCATGCCACCTAAAAATAAAAAAATTACCAAGAATAAATTCAAAATTGGAGATATCATTAGAACTCCGCTAGAAGTACCATCAGATTTCGGACGAATAGCAGCTCAAACAGCTAAACAGGTCATCACCCAAAGATTAAGAGAGGCAGAAAGAGAAATAATTTTTGAAAAATACAAAGGAGAAGAAGGAAAAGTGCTTAATGGAAGTATACAAAGACAAGAGAAATATACTACTTTCGTTGATTTCGGAGATACTACTGCTATCTTACCTTCTCATGAACAAATCTCAGAAGAAAGATACTCTCCTGACCAAAAAATAAAAGTGTTTATAATGTCAGTCAATAAAGGATCTAAGGGACCAGAAATCATTGTTTCTCGCCGACATCCAGAAATTCTAAAAGAATTATTTAGAACTGAAATACCTGAAATAGCTAATAATTCTGTAGAAATTAAGGCCATTGCCCGAGAACCTGGTTCGCGTTCTAAGGTTGCTGTCTGGACTGATGAAAAAAATCTTGACCCGATTGGAAGTTGTGTTGGACAGAGGGGAATAAGAGTTCAAACAATTATCAGTGAATGTGGAGGTGAAAAAATAGATATTATTAAATATTCCGAAAATCCAGAAGAATTTATATCTAATGCTCTTTCGCCATCGAAAGTTTCATCAATAGAAATTAATGAAAAAGAAAAAATAGCATTAGTTAGGGTAAAACAAGATCAATTATCTTTAGCTATTGGTAAGTCTGGCCAAAATGTTAGATTGGCTGCGAGATTGACTGGCTGGAAAATCAATATCCAAGAATATATTGAAGAAGAAAAGAAAGAAATAAAAGAAGAGAAAAAAAACGAAAAAGAAATAAAAGAAGAGAAAAAAGTTAAAAAAACCGTTAAAAAGAAGGCTGTAAAGAAAGCAACTGTTAAAAAAACCGTTAAAAAGAAGGCTGTAAAGAAAGCAACTGTTAAAAAAACCGTTAAAAAGAAAAAAGAATGAAAATTGAAACCAAAAAATTACCACAAAATTTAATTGAGGTTACTATTGAGCTTTCTGTCGCAGAAATAACAAAATATGAAAAAGAAGCTTTAAATAATCTATCTCTTAATACTAAAATAGAAGGATTTCGTCCCGGAAAAGCTCCAGACGAAATTTTAAAACAAAGAATATCTCCATTAAAAATCTGGGAAGAAATGGCTGATTTAGCTATTAATAAAAAATATCCAGAAATTGTTAAACAAGAAGAGTTGAATCCTGTAGCTCCCCCACAATTAGAAATTATCAAACTTGCACCAAATAATCCATTAGTTTTCAAACTAAAAGTTCCTTTAATTCCAAAAATTAAACTAGGAAACTATAAGAATATAAAAGTAGCAGAAAACAAGATTAAAATTGAAGAAAATCAAATAGAAAAAGCAATTTTAGAATTACAATCTATGCGTGGCAAGGAAACATTAGTTTTACGTAAATCCGAAAAAGGAGATAAGGTGAATCTAGATTTAGAACTATTTCACGATAAAGTTCCGTTAGATAATGGTCATATCAAAAACTTCTCTTTAATATTGGGATTAGAAAAAGAATATTTTCCAGGTTTAAGTGATAAGATTATTGGATTGAAAAAAGATGCCCAAGCTGAATTTTCATTCAAATATCCTGAATCTCATCCTGACAAAAAAATCGCCGGAAAACTTATTAACTTTAAGGTAAAAATAAATAATATATATAATATTGATTTACCTAAAGTTGACGATCAATTTTCCAAAAGTGTAGGTAATTTTAATTCTTTAAATGATCTTAAAAAAAAGATAAAAGAAAATTTAGAGGAAAATGCTCATGCCAAAGAAGATCAACGACGAGAAATAAAAATTTTACAAGAATTAATAAATCAAACTCAATTTGAAGAAATACCAAAAATACTTATTGACAACGAAACAAACAAAATGATAGAAGAATTAAAAGCTTCTATTGAACAATCTTCAGGAAAATTTGAAGAATATTTACAAAGCATTAAAAGTAGCGTTGAATTATTAAAAAAACAATTTCTATCTAAGGCAGAAGAAAGAATAAAAAGCGCTTTATGCATTCGCGAAATTGCTCAAAAAGAAAAAATATCTGTGAACGAGGAGGAAATCAAAAAAGAAATAGAAAAAATTTCTAATTTATATAAAAATCAGGAAGAATTGCTAAAAAATTTTGCTACTGAATCAGGAAAAAATTATTTAAAAAATTTGTTGACGAACCGCAAAGTAATTGATCTATTAAGAAAATAATTAACGCGGGAGTAGCTTAGTGGTAGAGCGTCTCGTTGCCAACGAGAAGATCGCGGGTTCGATCCCCGTCTCCCGCTCCATTTTTATATTATATATACACAAAAAACTCTCTATGATAGAGAGTTTTTTTGAATATAATTTTTAATGGTGTAGCGCTTAGAGCGACATTAACCAAGCTAAGCTTGGTGGGTGGGGTAGGATTCGAACCTACGAAGGCGGAGCCATTTGGTTTACAGCCAAATCCCTTTGGCCACTTGGGTACCCACCCATGAATGGAGCCAACGGTCGGACTTGAACCGACGACCTACTCCTTACCATGGAGTTGCTCTACCACTGAGCTACATTGGCATTTTAAAAAAATTATCTAAATAATTTATATTTCTCTTTAATCAATTTTAAAGATTTTTTAAAAAAAATCAAGCCCTTGTTTAATTTAGATCTAAAACAAGAAACAAAAACCCTTAAACGATCAAATATTTTATTTTTTAATTCTGTCATTTCTCGAGCAATCTTTTTTTCTAATAACTCCCTCTTCATTTTAGCCATTTTTTCTTTTGGTATTTTAGAAATATCAATATTAGAAAGAAAAAATAATTTACGGCTGATTATAAAAATAATACCTCCTAAGCAAGCGAAGAAAATTATTAAAAAAATGATATCAATCATTTGATGTTAATTAAATTACATATCTTGGTAAATTCGTCTAAGCCTAAACTGGCTTGACCAATCAAAAATCCATCAGTTAATCCCTTTTCAAAAAATGAGTTCAAATTATCAGAGCTGACGCTTCCTCCATAAATAAATCTAATATTGTTATTGACTAAAGGCAAAGGATAAAGATCAATCATTCTCTGCATAATTATTTTATTCATATATATCGCCTCTTTCGGCTCAATTGTTTGATTCGAATTTATAACCCAAACTGGCTCATAAGCAACGATAATCTTTTGGCTAGCTTTTAAATTAACTCCCTTAAGGGCAGAAGAAACTTGCTCCAAAACGATATAATCTTTAATTCCCTTTCTTCTCTCTTCTATAGTTTCTCCTACGCAGATAATTGGTGTTAAACCAGCCAACAGAGAAGCTTGAACTTTGCGATTAATCATTTCATCTGTTTCTTGAAAATATTTACGCCTTTCGGAGTTTCCTAAAATAACATAATCACATCCTATATTTTTCAAATAAGCTGGAGAAATTCCACTAGTAAAATTTCCTTTTAATTTCCAAAAACAATCTTGAGCCCCTAAGAATAATTTAGGACTTTTCTGATCCTTTAATATCTCAGCAATATCTTTTACGTCAAGAAAAGAAGGGCAAAGCACAATATCAATACCTTCTAAATTTTGAAATTGTTTTTTGATACTTTCAGTTAAATTTTTGGCTTCTGAATCAATTAGATTCATTTTCCAATTGGCGACAATAATTGGTTTTTTCATTTTATGTTTATAAAAAAGAATAAATTCCCGTAGTTACTGCTGTTACTATTACTCCTGCTATTAGCACTCCTATTGAAATAAGACCTAAACTACGGCCATAAGAAATTCCAAAAAGAAAAGCGGCAATACTTCCCGTCCAAGCTCCAGTAAAAGGTAGCGGAATAGCTACTAAAATAATTAAGGCTAAATCTCCATAAAGAGAATATTTCTTATAGAAACGTTTTCTGGTTCTTTTAAAAACCCAATCTAAAAATTTCTTGATTAATTTATTTTTAGACGCCCAATTCTCAGACAAATATTTCCAAAACCAGAGAAGGAAAACAATTGGTATCATATTTCCTATCCAAGCTAGAAAAAAAACTTTAATTGGAGTCAATCCGAAAATCAAAATAGCAATTGGTATAGTCCCTCTTAATTCGTTAATTGGCGTCATTGCCAAAAGAATTGTTTTAATTTCTGGTAACATATTTAACTATCTAATCTCTCTCCGGTCCACCAAATTAAAGACTTTGCTTCCTGAAATCTATCTTCGTTGTTTTCAGCTCCTAATATTATCACTATCAACTTTCTGTCCAAATAATCACTAACTCCAGCCAAACAATAACCACTTTCTTCTAAATAGCCAGTTTTAGCTCCCTTGATATTGATAAAATTACCCAATAATTTGTCAGTATTATAAAGACGTTGTCTGTAGGAAAATCCATTCCTTTTAATTTTAACATCATAAACTTGATAGGACAGAGCTTCTTTAATTTCATCTTTATTGAAAACCTCGCGCATCATCTTAGACAAATCTTCAGCATTGGATCGATTAGATGGACTAAGGCCAGTCGGTTCAGTGAAATAAGTATTTGCCATTCCTAAAGATTTTGCTTTTTTGTTCATCAAATCCGAAAATGTTTGTCCACAACAAGCGGGAATCAATCTGGCTAAAATTTTACTTGAGTTATTGGCTGATTTTATCAAACTGGAATAAAATATATCTTTAAGGTTTAACTCATCGCCAACCTTAATACTAAGCATTGCCGGCTGTATTTCTTCTCCGCCACTACTAGTCCATTTAATCAAGTCTTCTTCTAAAACTACTATTTCTTCGTCCCATTCTCTAGTATTTTTCTCCAAGAAAACTAAAGCTGTCATAAGTTTGGTTATGCTGGCGATGGGTAATATCTTGGTTGAATCTTTCTCAAACAAAACATCATCAGAGTCAAAATCAACGACTAATGCGCTCTTCGCTGTTAATCTAGGACCCAAAGAGTAAGAAGAATCAGGAAATGAATTGTTATTCTCAATTAAATTATCCCAAAAAATGGCCTGATTAAAAAAGGGGGAAGAAATTAGAAAAAAAATTGTAGCTAAAGATGCAAAAAGCATAAAATAATCAATTAGAAATCAATCTACGCACGCTAGTGTCGTATATTTTTACCTATCTTATATAGATTATACCAAAATTTTGATAAAGGCAAATCAAATGTACCGGGATAAATGATTTTCTTTCCACCGAAACTCATTTTAAATTTAGTAAATCCTGGCCATTTTTGTTTATCAATACCCCAAAAATCATAAAATTTATATCCCTTTTCTTGAGCCTCCTTGATAACATGCCAATGCATAAAATGAGGCGCCATAACTTGCCTGAACTCTCTTGAAGATCCTCCATGGACATAAAAAGCTGTTTTGTTAAAAAATATAATTAAATGAGCCGCTAAAACCTTATCCTTATATTTTGCTAAATACAACTTAGTAAATGAACAATTTAATAATTTTTGATAATAAGCTAAAGGATGTGACCTAAAATTTTCTCTTTGAGTTGTTTGCTTTAATAAATCCCAAAAAGAATCTATATTTTTACTTTCCTCAATTACGACTCCTTTTCTTTGGGCTAAATGAATGTTATATCTAGTCTTAGAGTGCATTTTCTCTAAAATATCACTATTTGGTATATCTAAATTTAAAATAGCAGTTTGACTAGGTTGAATTGAATCAACCCTTAGATTAGAAGAAATAAATTCCATCTCTTTCAATGGCTCTAAACGGAAAAAAATCGCTTTCTCCTCTTTAGCTATAGATTTAATCTTAACCATTAATAACTCTAATGCTTTCTTCTTATAATCATCAGAAAAAAAAGGCCCTCGAGGACAATATAAATAACTAAAACCAAAAGGTAATTGACGCTTAATAATTAGAGCTTGAACAATCGTCTTTTTGTTCTCTTTGATTGCCCAACGCCATATTTTACGCCCCAATTTTTGTTGGAAATCTCCCCATAACCAGGACTGCAAAAACTGACTATTATCTTCCCATTCTTTTTGATTTTTAATCTCAACAATTTCCATAATTCTTATTCTAACACATATCCCCTTCAATTTCCATATCAAAAAATTATTCATAACCAACCCGACGGGTTGGTTATGACAGGTCAGTTATGAGAGGGATTTAAAATTAAAAGAAATGAAAAGCCGGCATTTCTGCCGGCACTAAAAAAAAGAGAAAAGAGTTTAAGGTAATTGCTGTATCACCGGCCACAAATGTGTACGGGATAAATGCAATCTTCCATTATTTGAAAGACGAAGAACTGCCTCTTTCACTCTCTTCGGAGCAACATCTTTTGTATGGTCACCCGGAAGGTCAAGAGTTAAATACAGCCCTAACCCTTTAATCTCGATTGTCGTGATCTTCTTGCTCTTATCATATTTGCCCGTTACTTCAACGGGGTTCGGTTCAACGCTAAGAGTAAAATCTGGATTTCTAATCATATCCACCTCCTTTCTTTGTATATACAATAACAAATTTAGAGGTTTATGTCAATTCTCTAAGATTTTGAGTTATTTTGGACATAAAGAGTCTGAGTGGGATAAGCCATAACAATCTCTTGCTTTTCAAATTCCTCTTTAATCTTAAAAAGTATCTCCTGATGTATTTGGCGATAAACAGTATATTCTGAAGAGGATATATAGTAAACAACATCAAATGAGAGCGCAGAATCATCAAATTTAACAAAATGAGCTCGATCAAAACGAATCAACTTATTGTTTTGAATTATTTTTTCAATGATTTCAGGAATTTGTTTAAGTTTTTCTGATGAAATCTCATAAACAACACCAAAAGAAAAACAAATTCTCCTCTCCTTCATTTTTTTAAAGTTTTGAATACGAGTAGAAGTTAATTCTTGATTAGAAATTACTATTTCTTCTCCTTGTAAAGCCATAATCCTGGTGGTCTTGATGCCGATTTTCTGAACAATTCCAGAATGCGAACCAATTACAATATAGTCGCCAACCTCAAAGGGTTTATCAAAATGTAATGCAAAAGAACTAAATAAATCACCCAAAACATTTTGCAAAGCCAAAGCTACAGCAATACCGCCAATACCTAACCCAGCGATTAAAGACGTTATATCAATCCCTAGATTTGATAAAATCAACAATAAACCTATAGCCCATAAAATGCCTTTAAATATTTTACCAATTAAATTAATTGACGCTTTTGACTCTTTATTTTTTTCTTTAAGAAAGAATTTCTTAATTATATAATCACTTAAAATTTGAACTGCAAGAATTATTTGAATAGTTATCCAAATAATTAGAATTGTATTAACTATTTTTTGCAGAAATATCCCGCTATCTAAAAATTGAAAAGCTAAATAAAAAGATAGGAACAAATAGAATGGAGGTTTTATGCTTCCAATAATTTTCAAAAAAATATCATCAATGTCTGTTTTTGTTTTCTGGGCAACTTTTTTAAATTTTTGTAAAACGTATCGTTGGAATAGACGAAACAACAATACAAAAACAAGAAAAGCTAAAACAAACTCCAAGAAAGAACTAAAAGAATTATTAAAATGAAAGATATTTTCTTTTAACATAATTTATATTTTTAATTTAAAAATTTTATTTCTTGTTTTGAACCCTTTAACAATTTTGATATTCTTCTCCTGAACTTGAAAATGTTGGGACAAAAGAGAGATGATTGCCAAATTCGCCATACCCTGAATAGGTTTAACTTTAATATAAGCTTCTAGGGAGTCTTTTGTTAATACAATTATCTTATTTTTATTACTTCCAAGAATAACCTTGACTTTAATTAACATATATTGACTAATACAAATATTTTGATATAATTTAAAATATCTAGGAAAGGAGGTAAATAAAATGCCAAATAGGAAAAAGGGATGGATCTTCTTGCGAATAGAAGATGAGGACAAAGAGCTTATAACGCTGATCAACAATGATCAACTAAAGCACCTTGAATTTGGTTATGGATCCTATATTCGGGTCCACGAATGGAGCTTCAATAGCCCTGAAGAGGCTAAAGAAGCTAAAGCTATAATCTTAAAGTTTTGTCCCAATGCTAGGGACAAATTTTAATTCCATTCCCACGTTGGGCAGGAGAAATCCTGCCCCTTTTTTATAACAAGAATATTTAATTTTAAAGATTTTTTCTGTTGTTCAAGGCATCACCCAAAGTGATCTCGTCTGCATATTCTATTTCTGCCCCCAAGGGCAAGCCTCTGGCCATTTTACTTAACTTTAAACGTTTTTTTAATTCTATGTCTCGCTTGATCAAATTAGAGATATAGAGAGTCATTCCTTCTCCCTTAATATTTAAATCAAAACCAAAAATTAATTCTTTTATCTTCTTGTCTTTTTTTAATCTAGTCAATAAATTGTTGGTTATAATCTTGGCAAAATTAGCTTGTTCAATAACTTCTAATTCTCTTTCTAGAACATGATAAAGTCCCTTATAA
>Ga0307991_1001548_pt1 | contig 16014 bp, 11 predicted proteins | sample EllFjometagen131_FD_203146 | JGI IMG/M metagenome (GOLD analysis project Ga0307991, IMG submission 203146) | Marine microbial communities from Ellis Fjord, Antarctic Ocean - #131 | ecosystem: Environmental > Aquatic > Marine > Unclassified | place: Southern Ocean | collected 2014-10-08
GGGTTTGTATATTTTATCCTGGGGTTCGCTTTTTTGAATGTCTTTTTTTGCGATGCCAATCACATCAAACGCATTTGTTAAATTTAATTTTTCCAGCACATCTATGGCGATATTTAATTGCCCCTTCCCGCCATCCACGATCAACAATTCCGGCAATTCAGTATTCTGGTTATTTTTTTTAAACCGTCTTTTCAGGGCTTCTTTCATACACGCATAATCATCCTGAAGATCCACTGTTTTAATGGTATACCGGCGATACTGTTTCTTATCCGGTTTTCCATCAATATAGACCACCATACCGGCCACCAGGTTTTTGCCCATCATGCCGGAGTTATCAAAACATTCAATCCGATTCGGAAGACCACGAAGCCGCAATTTATGCTGAAGCTTACCTATAAGATCTGCCTGGGCGGATAACGCGTCGACCATCTTGTTTAAATGTGATTGCGCATTATCACAGGCCATGGTAATCAGGCGAACTTTATTGCCCTTTTTCGGCACCAGAATATTGACTTTTGATTCTTTGATGCCGGAAAGCCATTCTTTATAAACAGATGCGCCAGAAAGCTTTAAGGAGAGTAAAATTTCCCTGGGGATATAGTCAGAATGCCTGTAATATTGTTTAACAAACGAATCAATGACCTCTTGATCGGAAGAGATCGAATCCTTAAAAACAAAGTGTCGCACCCCCTGTAAAAAACCTTTTCTGATTAGCAGCACAACAATCACTGTATACATATCATTCCCGGTCAACCCAATGACATCCCGATCCACAAAATCCGTGGTAACGGCTATTTGTTTTTCAACTGTTTTTTCCAAAGCAAATATTTTATCTCTTAACTTTGCCGCATTTTCAAATTCTTCATTTTGTGCTGCCACCAGCATTTCAGATTTTAGTTTTTTAACCAATTCATAAATTTGACCGTTTAAAACCATCCGGACTTCATTGACGATGTTGTGATACATCTGTTTATCAACATCATAACAGCAGGGAGCGTGACATAACCCCATTTGATAATTAAGACAGGGTCTGGATCGGGGCTTGACCTCTTCGGACAAACATTTACGAAGTTTAAATGTTTTGTTTATCAGTTTCAACGTATGACGCAAAGCACCGGCCGAAGCAAACGGTCCGAAATAAACCGCCTCATCGTTTTTCATTTTCCTGACAATCTGAAGACAGGGATAATTGTTTTTTACAGCGATCCGAAAGGAAGGATACCGTTTGTCATCTTTTAAAATGACATTATAACGGGATTTATAACGTTTGATCAGGGTGGATTCAAGTATCAGGGCTTCTTTTTCAGAATTTGTAACAATCGTGTCAAAAGATGAAATTTTTTTGACCAAAATACTTGTTTTTAAATCCGGATGGGATTTCCGGACAAAATAAGAAGCCAGTCGCTTTTTCAGATGAGCGGCCTTTCCGACATAAATAACTTTGCCGTTAGTGTCTTTCATCAGGTATACCCCTGGCCCTGATGAGACAGAAAACAATTTATCGGAAAAATTATTATCCATCAGCTATTACCCGCATTAAGATTTTACTTCAAAATCAAAAATAATTAATTTTTTCAATTCCCGGATGCGATCCCTTAATTCAGCGGCTTTCTCAAACTGAAGTTCCTTTGCCGCCGCATTCATCTGTTTTTCAAGGGATGTAATCTGCCCTTCGATGTTTTCGTATGCGCCGTATTTTACATGTGTTTCTTCAACCTGAAACAACTGGCTGTCGGATTGGGGATAAAATGATGAAATTAATCCTGCGGAAATTCCTTTTTTAACAGTCATGGGAATAATATTGTGATCACGATTATATTTTTCCTGAATTTTTCTCCGGCGAACGGTTTCATCAATCGCCATCTGCATAGAAGGCGTTACTTTTTCTGCATACATCAAAACTTTGCCATTAATATTTCGGGATGCACGGCCGCATATCTGAATTAAGGAACGGGCAGACCGAAGAAAACCTTCTTTATCCGCATCAAGAATGGCCACTAAAGAGACTTCAGGGATATCAAGTCCTTCACGAAGGAGGTTAATGCCGACCAGCACATCAAACTCGCCCATACGAAGATCCTGTATGATTTCAAGGCGCTCAAGGGTTTTAATGTCAGAATGAAGATAGCGAACCGCTATACCGAGATCGGAATAATAATCCGTTAAATCTTCCGCCATCCGCTTGGTCAGGGTGGTGACAAGGACCCTTTCTTTTTTATCAATTCGAAGCTGAATTTCTGCGAATAAATCGTCCACCTGCTTTTTTGCATCACGGAATTCAATGAGCGGATCAATGAGACCGGTAGGCCGGACGATCTGCTCTACAATTGAGCCATCACTGATTTCGAGTTCATAATCAGCAGGTGTTGCCGACACATAAATTATCTGAGAAATACGCGACTTGAATTCGTCAAACCGTAACGGCCGGTTATCAAGCGCCGATGGCAGTCTGAATCCAAAACCCACAAGGGTTTCCTTGCGGGACCGGTCCCCCTTATACATTCCCCGTAATTGCGGTAACGCAATATGGCTTTCATCAATAAAAATCAGATAATCATCTGGAAAATAATCCAGCAACGTGGGCGGCGGCTCTCCTGCCGAACGCCCGGTAAGGTGCCGGGAATAATTTTCAATCCCATTGCAGTAGCCGATCTCCTGGATCATTTCCAGATCAAAATTGGTTCGCTCTTCAATCCGTTGCGCCTCGATTAATTTATTTTCTTTGACAAAATAATCAATTCGGTCTTTTAATTCGGCATTCACCACTTCAATGACGCGTTTTCGGGTACGCTGCCGGGTGACATAGTGACTTGCCGGATAGAGAATTAAGCGCTTCAAGGACTCCTTTTTATTTCCGGTGAGCGGGTCAATCTCAGAAAGACCGTCAATCATATCCCCAAAAAACTCGATGCGGACAGCAGTCTGTTCTTCATATGCCGGAAAAATTTCCACCCGGTCGCCCCTGACACGGAAAATTCCCCGATAAAAATCCGTATCATTGCGCTCATACTGAATATCCACAAGACGTGCCAGCAACTGCTCTCTTGAAAACGCCATGCCATTTTCAAGTTCAAGGCGCATGGCAATATAATCTTCCGGTGCCCCTAAGCCGAAAATACATGAAACACTGGCAACCACAATGACATCCGATCTGGATAAAACCGACCGGGTCGAGGAATGCCGCATTTTGTCGATCATTTCATTGATCGAGGAGTCCTTCTGGATATACGTATCGGAAACAGGGATATAGGCTTCCGGCTGATAGTAATCATAATAGCTGACAAAATATTCCACCGCGTTTTCAGGAAACAGCGTTTTAAACTCATTACACAATTGTGCTGCCAGTGTTTTGTTCGGCGCCAGCACCAGCGTCGGTTTCTGAACTTTCTCTATGATATTGGCCATTGTGAACGTTTTTCCGGATCCGGTAACGCCAAGTATCACCTGGTTTTTCCTACCTTCCATAACGCCTTTGCTCAAAGCGCGGATGGCATTCGGCTGATCGCCTTTCGGGGTCATTTCAGAAATTATTTTAAATCGTGGCATGGCAAGATAATTATATCGGAGTGGATTCGGATAACGTTTGAACTCACTGGTTTTTACACAGCGTAGCGAAGTAAAAACCAGTGAAATGATTTATTCGTCCTGACTTTAAGACGTAACGAACTGAAAAACCTATATTTCTGCTTTAAATTCTATTTTCTCGCTGCCAAATGTTGATGCTCTCGTAAAAAGTATTAGGATGGCCAAGTTAAAAGTTCCATATACAAGGCGTAGTGGTTTTTCAGACAAGAAATCATACATGTAGTATCTTGAATGGCTAAAAAACCGCTACAACGCAGTAGATGGGACTTTTTACGACGCCATCAAATGTTGGCTCAATCACTTTACGTACGCCATGTCCAGGATTCGTCTCTTTGAAAATATTTACCAATTGATATTTTAATAATCCTAAACATCATCATTCAGGACAAAACTTTCCAGATGGTTCCTTTCGGGCGGTCTTCAATTTCGATATTCATTTCCTTGAGCCGGTCCCGTATTTCATCGGCTTTTTTAAAATCTTTTGCTTTACGGGCATTTTGGCGGTCCTGAATCAACGATTCAATCATATCCGCATCCATTGATTTTTTATCAATCATTTTTTCTTTTTTTTGCTGAAAATACGTACCCGGTGATTCTGACGGCAAACCCAAGACATTGGCCATTTTCGAAATATTGATGCATTCATTAAATATGGTATTCTGATTGACGATATCTTCTGCCGGAGCGGATTGCTCTGCCTGATCTAAACGCCGGTTTATCGCACGAACCGCATCAAACAAAATGCCAATCCCCTGGGCTGTATTAAAATCATCATTCATGGCATTGCAGAAAAAATCCCAAAAATTCTTTTCAAACGTTCCTCCCTCACGATACTCAGCGTTCGATTCCGGCAGCGACCCCAAATATTTTTCAGCGCGTTCAAGAAGTGCGTAAATTTTATCCAAACCAGCGACCACATTTTTGATTGCCTGGTCCGTAAAATCAACCGGAGACCGGTAATGGTGGGAAAGGAGAAAAAGGCGCACCGCCTCCGGGTGATATTTTTTAACAATATCTTTGATCATTAAAAAATTGCCCAAAGATTTTGACATTTTCTCGTGGTTAATATTCACAAAGCCATTGTGAACCCAATATTTTACATATGTTTTACCAAAAGCTGCCTCGGATTGCGCGATTTCATTTTCATGATGCGGAAAAATCAGATCCTTGCCCCCGCCATGAATATCAAAACTGGCACCCAGATAATTCTCACTCATTGCCGAACATTCAATATGCCAGCCCGGCCGGCCCTTTCCCCAGGGACTGCCCCAGGAAGGTTCATTCGGCTTTGAGGCTTTCCACAATACAAAATCAAATGGATTTTTTTTCCGTTGATCAACTTCAACGCGTGCACCGGCAACCATATCATCAAGTTTTCGACCGGAAAGTTTTCCATAGCCCTTAAACAAATCAACTGAAAAAAACACATCGCCGTCAGAAGCGTATGCATATCCCTTATCCATGAGTATTTCAATGATCCGGATAATATGATCAATATGTTCTGTCGCCCGGGGTTCTAATGTTGGTCGTAAAACATTTAACGCATCCATATCATGATGGAACTCATCGATATATTTTTGCGCAAGGGACTCTGAAGAAACACCGAGTTCATTGGACCGGTTAATGATTTTATCATCAATATCCGTAAAATTCCGCACATAAGTGACGTCATATTCAGCGGCGATCAGATATCGATAAATCACGTCAAAAACAATGACGGATCGTGCATGACCGATATGACTGGAGTCGTAAACCGTGGGACCGCAAACATACATTTTAACATGGCCGGGCGCAAGGGTTTCAAAGGGTTCCTTTAATCGTTTTAAAGAATTATAAATATGTATTGTCATGGATGTCTCCGTAAAAAGCTTTTTCATCAGGTAATAGACGATTATTTTAAAACCGGGTCAATCAATAAGTACCACACACATGGCGGCAATGCCTTCTTTTCTGCCGATAAACCCCAGGCCTTCGGTTGTTGTCGCTTTGATATTCACCTGATCAGGATAAATAGAAAGCGATGTTGCAATTTTATCTTTCATTTTTTCTGCATAGGGTGAGATTTTCGGTTCTTGCGCAAAAATGGTTGTGTCAATATTAATAATGGAAGAATAATGGGGTCGGACAATTTTCCATGTTTCTTTCAAAAGTTCGATACTGTAGATATTTTTATATGCCGCATCCGTGTCTGGAAAATGTATTCCGATATCGCCCATCCCGGCAGCGCCTAAAATTGCATCGCACACTGCGTGCAAAAGCACATCCGCATCCGAATGCCCCTCAAGGCCTTTTTCAAAGGGTATCTCAACGCCTCCTAAGAAAAGGGGCCGTCCTTTAATCAAACGATGAACATCATATCCGTGGCCAATACGCATGATATCAAATCCGGAAAAATTTATGTTCTTTGATACAATCTATAAAAGAAAAAAACGCCGATCATTTGATTCTGCCTGGGGAATATCAATTTTTTTCTTTAAATGCACTATAAATTCAATAATAACAGCAATCGAGTGTATACATGTGTTTTCAATCGGCTGACAGGTGCAATCTGAATATAATTCCCCGTCATCATATTCAACCCTTGTTGCAAAAAGTTCTTCGGCCTCTACCCATGCGAGGATACCACCGGTTTTGGTCAGAGACAGATGCCGGACCTGTTTTCGCTGATAGCATTCCCAACCATCAGCCACAATCTTTTTGCCGGCCCACAACATCAGATCTACCCATGTTAATTCCCTGAATCGATGGTATGATGAAATCATAGACGCCAAACCGCGATTGTTTTTTTAAAATCAGGTGGATATACCGATTATGGCAACATTCATTTCCACCTCGTTGAATAAACTTTAAATGCTTTATCTGAACCAGTTTCTAAAAATGATAAAAAAATCCAAATCTAAATGTCCATCCACCCATATCGGTTTTATTATCTCCGAATCGATCAATCTGAGAATAGCTGCTTTCAACCAAAACCCCGGTTCCCTTAAATTTTTCATCGGTATTATATAAACGGACACCGATTTCCCCATGATAACCGCCCACCCATTCTTCGATTTCCGGATGTCCGATTTTATCGTCTGTTTCTTCCTGACAATACCAGTAATCCGGTCCAACACCGACATATCCGACGACATGAGGTAAAATTTTCATGTTGAATTTTAAAGACGCAGACACAGGAACAAGGAGAATCTTTGTTTTAATACTGGTTGTTTCTTTGGATTCAGTCAAAAGGCGGCCCTTTTCCTTCATAAACCCGGATTCAAAATCAATTGAAAAATGCTCGGAAAAAAATCGTTCATAAAACCCGTAAACCGGAAACGTATCCTCTCCATAATAATCTTTGAAATCAGATTCTAAAGGGATGTAATACCCTACAGAAACGCCGACAATATTATTCGCCCGCATTTCAGGCGTATCCGCACTTGAAATACTGATAGCGGACAAGACAAACAGGGATGAAAGAAAAATAATTTGAAAATATTTTAAAATAACCTTTCGACTCAGCAACATCATCAAGACACCAATCATTATAATAAAAAATTGAACTTGTAAGTTGGACCCTTCCGCAGATGTGCTAATAAAACATCCCCCGTCAAAGTCTTCCGGCTGATTCAAAAAACGAATTGTTTCTTCAATAATTACCGAAATTTCATCCGTTGCCGCGCTTTCATTCCCATAAAAATCATATGATGATGAATTAAAATACCAGGTGGAGCCCACCGCCAAATCATTTAAGACATAAGAAAAACTATTACCCAAATCCACACGATTATCTAAATTGCCGGCAACATTCCCATAATAAATAATGTTACCGGTAAAATCCGCCATTTGTGAATTCCCGTCCCGAATCGTCACGGTAATTGAGTGCGCGTCACTTAAAACCCCGGAAAGCCCATTGGGGCTATTCGGCGACAAATTATCTTCCAGGGTATCGACTATCAAAGCATCGGCTTTATCGGATTCATTGTCTGAAATGTCCAGCGCCGTGATCGAAAAATAATACCGAACAGAACTTGTAAGACCGGATACGGTAAATGATGATGCGTCTGAATCATTTGCCTCAACGACATTGTCATAAAAGCCTGAAATGGTGCTGTAATAAATATTGTAATGATCTATGTCTGTTTCTGAATTCTGATTCCATTTCAAAACAACTGAATTCTCACCGATTTCATTATTGCCGGTGATTGAAAGGCCGGTTGGCGTCACCGGCATACCGGTATCTTCCAGGGTTGTTATGGATTCAATATCTGACTGATCACTTTCAACGGAATTGTCATTTGAGGAAACCGCAACGTAATAGATCGTTGCAGATTCAAGCTCGGTAATTGTATACTCTGTAACCGAGTCATCAACGGTAATCCGTGTATCCAGATTACCTGACGATGTCCCCGAGTAAACAAAATAGTTATCGGCATCCGTATCGCCTGTCCAGTCGACGGTAATGGTCGTTTCAGTTGCTGAAAGCGTCACATTTGTCGGAACATCAGCGGCTGATGCACTTTGCGAAATCATCAACAATCCCAATAAGCAAAAGATCAATCGAATTTTCATTTAGTTACTCCAATTATCCGGTTTTTTTGTTTATCGCATATGATGTTTTTATATTTTTGGATAGACCTTGATAGTCCCGTAAAAAGCTTTTCATGGTGATTCGTCACCATGAAAAACTTTTTACAAAGCCGTCAAGCCATTGCCGATAAATCAAATTGTGTCCCCATGAGATTACCCGGATCATCCGTCATTATGACATCAATGCCCAGATCAAGCGCCAGTTGAAGCGTTTTTTTTGAATTACAGGAATACGTCATGATAATTTTATCATCATGATGCACATTCTTAACAAATTGTCTGCTTAATTTTTTATATTCAATGCAATATCCGCAAAGTATTTCCGGGGAGATATTCAGACTGTCCTTTTTTACCACAGGGTCATTCAAATTAAGGACATAGTTTAATTCCGGGTCGTTGATATATGCTGATTTAATAATTTCCGGGTCAAAAGAAAGTATATACATATTAGGGATCTGTTTATGGGGAATCAGATTTCTGACCGCTTCCGTCACCTGGGCCGCCAATTTGTAATACAGGTTTTTTGCTTCTGCCTTTGGGGGTGGTTTAATTTCAATCATCAACCGGGTTTTGGATCCGTAAGTTTCTAATACCTGATCCAGGGTAAGAATTTTTTCATTTTTAAAATCTTCGGAAAACCAGCTTCCCCAATCATAACCGCCAATTTCATAAAATGTATGGTCACAGATCGATTTCAAACTTCCGTTAATTTTTATCAGTGACTGATCATGAAAAATAACCGGGCGGCTGTCACGGGTTATCTGAACATCAAATTCAATACCATCAACAGAATAAGACACGGCTTTGTCAAACGCAGATTTTGTATTTTCCGGGGCCTCTTTCATGGCCCCACGGTGAGCGATAATCAATGGATTCAAAATAGCACCCTGCTACCCCAAAAAATAGAAATTAACATTTGTAATTATCGATATTGTTCACATATTCATCAAATGCATTTTCTTCTAAAAATGATGAAACGATTTCATTGACTTTCTCTGCCGTATCAACCCGATAGATCCCTTTCTCGTCTGTTCCAGCGATTTTTTTGGCATTTTCAACAATTGTTTTAAGTGTTGAAACGGCAATATCCAATGTAACATTAATGGAAATCATTTCCCCGGATTGAGGCATTTTTAATTTTCTCCCGATTAAATTAAAGCAAAAACAAATTTAAATGAATTTATACCATTCTTTCCATAATCACAAGAGGTGGGCATGGAAAAATTTCAAAGTGGTCGATCTTGAGGGCCACAAAAATTACAGCGACAGCTACCGTGAGCGTTACAAAAAGGAAGGCGTTGAATGCTATATTTCATGCAATACAAGGCCGGATGGCAGGGATTCCCCAAAAATGGTACTTTCTTCTATGCTTGCCAGGGGTTTTACAGATGTTAAAAAATCGCATTCAACTTGCAAATCCATCTTCTGCAGCCATTGTATTACCTGATCCATGATCAGCGGATCGATATCACGCATTCTATCGCCTGTTTTTCTTGCCATCTGAGCAAGTGCTGCGCCAACCGGTTTCGGATTGCGCCACTCTTTTTCCAGTATATGCGTGATCCAGGACTCAATTTCTTTGGGCGGGATCACCCGATCAACAGGACCGTACAAGAGTTCCCGGGCACCGATTCTGGATATAGCCCATAACAGCGGCGGTCGGCTCTTTTTGGGGTGCAGTTCGGAGAGAAGAAGGCGGCCGAATTCGATTTTGTCTTTAACCGTCAGTCTTTCCATATTAGCAACCGCCATCCAGATTTCAATCCGCTCCTGATTGGAGATTCTGACTTTAATTCCTTTTTTCGGCATTACAAAAGCCCTCAAATCCTGAATAAATTGACGCTGTTTACCGGATGTCAAACCACCGGCAATCCGACGCCACAGTATCCACCACTCATTTTTAACCTGCGAATTTTTTTTATAGCAAATCCCCTCCTTATAAATTTTCCATAATGCTTGAATCCGCTGTTCATCCATTCCGTCACCAAACCCGGGCCGCAGGCAATAACCGGCTATATTCAGCCATCTAATTTCATGTTCGGGTGAAAATTTCCTGGATTTAATGGCATCCATCAGTTCATCCCCCAGTCTTCGAATCAAAGAAAGGGGCCATTTCTCTTTTTTCCGGCCAACCGTTTGGGAAATTGTTTTCATTAATTGAATTAATGCAGCGGGAGCGGCGGTGGTTGAAAATGCCAATCGAATATCCAAAACCGCGACATCAATGATTGCAGAATCAAAAACTTCATCATCCAGAACTTCTGGTTTTCCGGCGGTATCGCGTAACTGAAACTGGAGCCGCCAGCGGTGTGGCGTGGACAGGGAGCGGCACCATAAAAACAGGACCCCCATCTCACTGAACTCCGCTTCAACCTGTATGGGAAGTTCCTTCTTAATCCCTTTCTGGCCGAACTGAATGACTGTCTGTAGCGGCGGTAAAGGGGTCAACGTATCATCAATTAAAATTTCATCTCCGCTTTGATCACCCGAGCGATAGGTGGAACTGTATAAATCAAAACTCACCAGCTGATTTGCCAGAACCTGAAATTTTTTATCCGGCAAAATGATCTGAGCCCCTTCGTCAAGGCCTCTTTCAACCAGACAGACAGCTGATTTCTTATTTTGTCCATCATCATTTTTTCTTTCAAAACCGAGATAATATGAACGGGCACTGCCGCTGCCGACCCGGACGCCCTTACCCATTTTAACCAGCCCGTAATAGGCCGCACCCAGGGAAACGGCAAGGTCCGGAACCGGATTTTCAAGAATAGCGGGGCGGGAAGATTCGGTTTCATCAAACCAGTGCCGAATGGCATCGGAAATTCGTTTTTGAATCAAAGAAGATTTTAATGATCCGCCATTAAACAGAATAAAATCAGGAAACGGTTTTTTATCCAGATTTTTTTTTACATCCTCTTTATGTTTTTCTAAAAACAAACCAATATGACGTGTAATTGCCGGCTCGGTTTCATAAGGGAGTCCAAACTCGGAAATGCCTTTTCGGATTTTTCCCGCCGCCGGGTGATGGTTATCAACCACAGGAAAAAACCCTTCCATGATGAGCGCTTCTAGTTTTGATCGCTTCAGTTGCGCGGTCAGGGTGCCGCCGATCAGGCTACTCCCTTCACCCATCATGGTGATGGTTTCATAATCAACGCCGTTATTTAATATATTTTCTTTGGCCTGTCGGCAAAGATGACAAAGGGTTTTCCATCGATCAGCACTCAAATGACCGGATTGGTGAAATTGTTTTTCAATATACCTTGCCAGGGAAAGATCAATATTGTCGCCGCCCAGTATTAAATGATCCCCAACGGCAATCCGTTCAAACCGTGGCGTTCCTTCAGTTTCACGCAATGTAATTAATGTAAAATCACTGGTGCCGCCGCCAACATCACAAATCAAAATCAGTTCTCCGGGTTTGATAACATCCTGCCAGTTTAATTCGTTCCTGATCAACCAACTGTAAAATGCAGCCAGCGGCTCTTCCAGTAAAGTCACATTCCTCAAACCAGCCATTTTTGATGCTTCAATCGTCAAATCACGGGCAACTTCGTCAAAGGATGCGGGAACGGTGATAATAATCGTCTGATTTTCAAAATAGAATTCGTCATCATCACCTTTGGTACTATTCCAGGACATCCGGATATGTTCGAGATAAGAAGCAGTGGCCTGTACCGGTGATATCTTAGCCACATCTTCCCCGGAACCCCAGGGTAATATTTTTGCACGTCTGGCAGCGTTACTGTGGCACAGCCAGCTTTTAGCCGATGACACCAGTCGGGACGGGACCTTTGCCCCGTGATCCCTGGCAAATTTACCGACAAAATTGATCTCATCGCTCTTCCAGGGAAGTCGGATCGAATCCTCGGCAATATCATATTTACCGGGGATATAACAAAAAGACGGAAGTACCGGCATTGACGAGATCTCACCTGATCCGGTCAACTGAGGCACTTTAAAAAGTTTAATGCCTTTGTTTTTTAAAGCGTCATTCGTTAAATCAACATAGGAGACTGCGGAGTTGGTTGTTCCGAGGTCAATACCGATAATATATTTTATATTTTCAAGCTCCAAGCTAATCCTGCTCTCGCACATTAAATTCAAGTTTCCACTTTTGTTCATCTTTACCGGATTGTTCGTCCTGAACAGACACGCACCATAACTCCAGCGTTCCGATTTCAGTCACCTTGACTTCAATCGTCACACGGACAAACTGACCGTATTCACCGTCAAGGGTTGTCTCAATCGAGGTAATCTCTTCGATTTCATCCTGCCAGTCTTCAACGATTTCACCGGCAATATCGTTTTTACGAATGGAAGAACCTAAAAACTCAAACCGAACCGGTTCACCGACAGCCAGAACAAATTCCCTGTTTTTGAGATTAATATCCGTGCCCTCTTCCATTCCAAAAGACGCAACGCAAAGTGCTTTTACCGGAACCGGCATACCAGGAACAGCCGGCATGGATGCGGCAATACCAATATAATAAGACCTTCCCAATCCACCACGAATCCGGACGCCCTTGCCGCGGCGGGCCATGCCAAAATATGCCGCGCCGCGGGCAACAGCAAGGTCAAAATTATCTGCGTTTATTTCCTTGATCAAATTTGATCCGTCATTTGCACCCCAGGAATCAATCATGCGGATAATATGATCACGTACTTTTTCAGATTTCATCACGCCACCATTAAACAAAACAGCAGTGGGCAATGCTAATGAATCCCATGGGCCACCTTTCTGGTGATTTATAAATTTCGCCAGGTGACGAGAAACGGCCGGGTCGGATTCGTAGGACAACCCCGCTTCAGCAAGTCCGATTTTTTGTTTTTTTACTGGTTCTGACGTTATTTCACAGGCCGGGAAAAATCCATCAATAATTGAATTTTCAATTTCATATTTGGATATGGACGATTTTATCGTGCCACCGATCAGGCCGGATCCTCTTCCTAAAATAGTTACCGCGTATTCCTCTGTTTCAGGGTCTGACAGAATTTTCTCTTTGGCTTTACGGCAGCTGTGCACCAGTCCGCGCATCTGCCAGGAATCAAGGCGGGTTCCGGAATCCGCCATTTTCTTTGCAATCGAATATGCCAGTGCCAAATCCATATTATCGCCGCCGACCAGCAGATGATCACCGACAGCAACTCTTTCCAAAGCCAGATCCCCATTATTTTCCGTAACATGAATCAGGCTGAAGTCACTGGTTCCACCGCCCACATCGCAAACAAGTATCCGGTCACCTTTCTTTACTTTTTCCCGCCATTGATCTTTTGAAGCTTCAATCCATGAATAAAAAGCCGCCTGGGGTTCTTCAATCAATGTCACATTGGAAAGCCCTGCAAGACGGGCTGCCTTGAGTGTCAGTTCCCGTGCAACTGCATCAAAAGAAGCCGGAACGGTTAAAAGAATTTCCTGATTTTCAATTTTTCTGGACGCATCCTCAGAGGCCATAAAATGATTCCACACCTCGCAAATATGCTGCAGAATAAATGAAGACGATTCAACCGGCGATATTTTAGATATGTCATCCGGACTCTCCCACGGCAGCACCGGCTTGTTGCGGTCGATCAACGTATTACAAAGCCATGATTTACTGGATGAGATAAGACGTTGGGGGACTTCCGCGCCTCTTTGTCTTGCATATTCACCGACAATTGTTTGATTTTCATGATTCCAGGGAAGAGGCATACCGCTTTCTGAAATCTCATGACGGTCCGGCAAATAAATAAACGACGGTAAAATACGTCGATTCTCCACCACGCCGTCACTAATCATCTGAGGGATGTCAAGAACCTTGATTTCAGGGGCCTGGTCGTCAGATATGTGCGCGTCAGTATATGCCACAATGCTGTTTGTGGTTCCCAAATCAATACCGATAATAAATTCTGGATTCAACACTCTAATCTCCTGAAATTTTAATTCTAATCATCATCCATGCCGATAAAAAATTTAGATTAATTAATTTCAACTTCAGCCGGGGCAATGATACTCGGGTCTCTTACAATAGATAACGTCGGCAGTTCAAGACGTGACGCACGCCACCCCTTATGGCGCAGCGTTCCATGGAACGGCGGTTCGCCGGTCACATTACCCGTCAGCTTAATGGTATTTGGATCAAAGTCGAAGGGAATAGAGATTGCGTCACCCTCCTTCTGATCAATAACCGCCTTTGGGTTTAAATATTTTTTTAATGCGTTCTTACAGTTGTCCTGAATACTGCGGACTGCCGCGCCGATCTGCGCGTCTTCATACATTTTCAGGTCTTCGGAAAAAAAATCGATTAAACGTCCTTCCCGTTGCAAAACCGAAAGCAAGTGCAGATAAAACCGTTTGTTTGTTTCCATTAATTCTTTTTTGGTAATCACTGGTTCAGCACCGGGATCTGATAATTTTTTATTTTTTTTCTTCTGCGCGGCACCCTGTTGATCACCAAATTCGAACTTTCGAACAAATCGGGCAATGGATCCCCTTAAAAAAAACCATAACGTTAAGGCAAAAACCACAAAAACAGACGATATGACCGGAATGTAAAAATTCTGGACGAAATTAACGACAGGTAAAATCTTTTCAAGGCCGATTTTTAATTCATCAGAATGAATAGAAGCATCCTTCAATACCTGAATCGGCACAGCCGATAACAACAATCGGAACCCATAATAGCCGGCCGCGTTAAACAATAGGGCAAGCATCATCATAAAAATAAAGGACCAAAACAAAATCCGTCGGGAAAAAGATTTTATAATATTCATTTACATTCTCCTATACTGAATCCTTAAGAACAGATAAAAATAAAAAAAAGATAAGTCGTTTATCCCGATTTTCAATTAAAATATTCCGCTTTGCTTTATCATGCACACCCTTTTATGTGTATAATTAAAGAGTGAAAACGGAATTTGTTAAATACAATTACCTTCAGTGTCAAGAATCTTTTGATTTAAAAATACACTAAGATAAAATTATTATGGTATAAAAACAACATGTTTCAGAGTTAAAAAAAATTTGTTGCGATTGATTTTTTGGGGGTTTATTCATGACAAATAAATTAAGACAGACAACCGCATCAAAATTAGAATATGCCATTTTAACAACTAAACAATGATCGATTATGATGATCGATTATGCTTGATAAAAAAAAAGTCTATGATAAATTGAATTAAATTGGAAACTGAAACTGAAACTGAAAGAGAACCATTCATGACTGTCAAAAGAAATAAATTTGATTTTGAAATCGGCTATTTAGTAAAAAGCCCATGCAAAGAATGTCTTTACCGTAATAACCTGCCAAAATGCTCGGACGCGTGCAGCCTGCTGGATAAAATCCAGGTAATTTTATCCAGAGGGATTTCATGCACCGGTAAATATCCCTCCGCGAATATCTAAAAACTCCTGTATTTAAGCACAATTTCTAAAAACAAATAGACCCGGGCCAACCGGCCCGGGTCTATTTGTTTTCTAAATTAAAAACACGATATAAAAATAATTAAATGGTCAACCTATCCGCATTATCTGCGAGAAGTTTTGGACCAATCCCTTTTATCTGCTCAAGATCTGCTACACTTTTAAACAATCCGTTATCTTCGCGATATTTAACGATACTTGCTGCAATTTTTTCACCAACGCCTTTTAATTGTGTCAATTCTTCGGCGGTAGCAGTATTAATATTAATTTTGCCATTGTCATCCGCGGCCAAAATGCTACCAGAAAATCCCAAAACAAATCCAATAACAGTTACCAGAATAATCAATCGGTTTAATTTGAGCATGCTGACTCCTTTTCTGCTTTGTTGCTGGTTTTCTGCAAAAATTAATTGCAGGCAATAAATAAAAAAATACTAATTTTTATTATTAACTATT
>Ga0307991_1001549_pt1 | contig 16008 bp, 13 predicted proteins | sample EllFjometagen131_FD_203146 | JGI IMG/M metagenome (GOLD analysis project Ga0307991, IMG submission 203146) | Marine microbial communities from Ellis Fjord, Antarctic Ocean - #131 | ecosystem: Environmental > Aquatic > Marine > Unclassified | place: Southern Ocean | collected 2014-10-08
CCCGCCACCGTTGCCCTGAACTCTTCATTTTTAGCAATCCCTGAAAATACAAATACTTTGGACGTTTTTAAAAAATCGAAGTTGTGTGATGTCGTGGCAGAATAGCTGTCGGCAGCGTCTTGGCCCGTGCCGTTATAAATTCCGCAAACATAAGGCTCATGAAATGATTTAAATATCGGTTTCCCATGTGCTATTTCAGTCAGGCGATCAAAACTGCGGTCTGAATGCTCATCACACCGGGTGAGGATAAACACATCGCCACGGGAAATTCCGGAAACCGGTTCCCGAAGAATACCCATTGGTAAAAGGTACTGGTTGCCAAAAAAAGATTTGTCGTCAACCAGCACAATATCCAAATCCCGCTCCAAACGGCGGTGCTGAAACGCATCGTCAAATATAATAACATCCGGTGAAAATTTTTCCATTGCTTTCATGCCGATCTGAAAACGATCGGCACCGACTAAAACAGGGATCTCTTTTAGCTTTTGCGCCACCATAAACGGTTCATCCCCGGCGATATCCGGTTCTAAAAGAACATGATGCCGGTCGCTGACGACCCCGCCCTTTTTCTCTGCTTTTCCCTTATATCCTCTGCTAATAACGGCTGGCTTGAATCCGGCTTCTTTCAACATTTCCGCCAGATAAATGGTCATTGGGGTTTTACCGGTTCCGCCGACCGTTAAATTCCCGATGGATACCACCCCGCAGGGAAGCGTTTGCGATTTAAAGATCCCATGATCATACAAAAAGCCCCGAAGTCTTACGGCAATGCCATAAAGTATTGATAAAACCAGCAACAGGAACTGAAACACTGGTCCTGCAATTTTTTCGCCGGTCATTACCGCCTGAATTTTCTGCGTTATTTTGTTCATGCCCTGCTACCAAATATAATTTTTATTCTATATTATAGACCGCCAGTCCGGCTGCACTAAAAAAAATCAGATTGGCACTCCAGGCAGCAAGCAGTGGCGGAAGAACGTTTCCATACCCGAGGGACAGGCAAAAACTATAAAAAGACCAGTAAATAAAAATGGTTAGGAGGCCATACGCAAAACTGATCGTCATTCCTTCTTTTACTGGATTTCTTAGCGCCAGCCCGGCACCGAGCATGGAAATAATAAAACAAATGAACGGAAAAGCGATTTTTGCGTAGAAATCCACCCTGTACCTGGCGGCATCATAGCCCTGGCTTTCAACCTTTTGAATATATTTGTATAGATCTAAAAACGGCATTTCCTCGGATTCCTTTACCACCCTCAGCAATTCTGACGGCAGCAGGTCTATTTGACAAATTTTTTCATCATGAAACGTCACCTGTTGTTCTGCATCGGGAGAATCCAGATGCTGCTGAAGCAGGCAATCAAAAAAAATCCAATTCCCATCAATGTATTTTCCTGCCCGGGCGTTGATACGGCTTGTCAAACTAAAATCCTTGTTAAAATTTGCGATACTGATTCCTGAAATCTTCTGCTCCGCCGGATTATAATACGCAATATGCACAATGGATTGAGTCCCCCGAATCCAGATATTTTTTTCTTTAGAAGTTGTCATTTTTGTCCCGGACCGCATCTCTTCAATGCGGTTTGACTTGACCACACTGATTGGGACAACCACTTCGGAAAAGATAAACAAAAAAATGGTCAGGCATATTCCAATGACGGCAATCGGCAGCAGGAGATAATGCAAACTGATGCCGCCACTCTTTAACGCCAGTATTTCATTATTTTTAGCCATTAATCCAAAGGCTGCCAGCACACCTAAAAGAACAGCAATCGGAATAATTTGAGATACGATCAGCGGAATTTTGTAAAGAAAAAAGGCAGCAATCAACGGTAGGGCCATTTCAGCTTCAAGGAACTTATCGATTCTCCCAAAAAAATCAATGGATAAATAAATAACAATGACTACCCCGAGAACAATCCCGAAGTACTTAAAAAAAAGCAGGCTGATATATCTGTGAATGACTGTCATTAAACATTCGCCGTTTTTAAAAAAACCAAAAAAAAGTTTAATTGGAAGACCGGACGCGAAAAAAAGTTTGAACAATCTTTATTATGAATTGATTGATCCGGTGAAAAATTTCAACCGGTCGGTCATTGGCGGTTCTAATTAATAAAAAAATCCCCAATCCGCCCATAATAACATTCGGCATCCACATTCCCAAAACCGGTGAAAGATTACCGGCCTCACTAAAAACCAGGCCGGCTGATAACAAAAGATAATAAATCAAAAAAGCGATCAATCCAATGCCGAGGCCGGCTGATTTTCGGGTTGATGAGGACTGAACCCCTAAGGGAACGGCCAGTATTCCCAATGCGATACAGGCAAATGGAATGGAAAATTTTTTATGGAACTCCACCCACACGGAATAATATTTTTTCGTTTTGATTTTTTCAGTTTTTAGAAATGCCATCAGTTCTCTTAAATTCATTTCCTTGCGGTTTCGTTTTTCCCCCCTGATTTTTTGAACGGCATGTTTTAAATCCAGCTGCAAATCATAGGAATCAAACTGGATGGCGTGAACCGATCGGTTCTTCAGATTTACCTGGTTAATCGCACCATTGTAGAGACTTAAAATAAAGGAAAGCTTGTCTTCACCATTAAAAATTTTGCCTTTGGGAGCAACAATGGTCGTGGAAAACCCTTCATTACGCTGGTCTTCAATATAAATATCGCCTAAAGAATTGTCTTTAAAATCAATTTTATTGATATAAAACATCACCCCTTCAAAGCTGTCAATAAATTGCCGTTCCTTTAATCCGACGTTAAAGTTTGACTGAACGACATTCAACGCCATTTGCTTGTAAGATTGTTGTCCCCAGGGAATACCGTATATCGCCATATATGCGGTCAGCAACGCATTTAATAGACTGAATAGCACCACCGGTGGGAGCAGATGATAGAGACTGATGCCGTTTGCTTTGAGTGCTACGATTTCATTGTCATTGGAAAGGCGCAAAAATGTTAACAGCACACTCATCATTACCGACATCGGAATAATATAGGCAAGAAAATACGGCATGGAATAAGCCAGCATTAAGAAAAAAGCCATTAAGCTGACCTGATAGTTAACGACCACATTGGTAATCTCAAGAATCTGGCGCATCAAAAAAACAAAAATAAAAAACAACAGATTCATGGTATATGGGGGAATCAGTTCTTTGAAAATATACCGATTAACAGCCGTATTCATTTTCATAGTGATTATGCTGTAACGTTGACTGAAATTTCCGAAGCGGCATCATTATTATCTGAAAACTGCATTTGATGAAGATTATAATACTCCCCTTTTCGCGCCAGCAGTTCTTCATGTTTTCCTTCTTCAACAATTTGACCACCGACCAGCACGACAATACGGTTGGCATATGAAATTGTCGACAGCCTGTGCGCAATAACAAACGATGTCCGCCCTTTCATTAAATTTTCAAGGGCTTTCTGAACCAGTCGTTCCGACTCCGTATCCAGTGATGCGGTGGCTTCATCTAAAATAAGAAGCGGCGCATTTTTAAGTAACGCACGGGCAATACACATTCGCTGTTTTTCACCGCCGGAAAGCCGGTTCCCCAGTTCTCCAATGATTGTATCAAAGCCCTTGGGCAGGCTTTCAACAAATTTATATATATACGCCGCCTTTGCCGCTGCTATTATCTCCTGATCCGAGGCATCCGGTTTGCCATACGCAATATTTTTTCTAATGGTATCATTAAACAGAATCGGTTCCTGGGTAACAATGGCCACCTGCTTGCGTAGATCTGAAACAGCAACATCCCGGATATCCATCCCATTAATTTTAATAACGCCTTGTGTGACATCAAAAAATCGGGGAATTAAATTTACCAAAGAGGTCTTACCGCCGCCGCTCATTCCCACCAAAGCTAGTATTTCACCCGGTTTCACATCAAGGTCTATATTTTTTAATACCTTTTCACGGCTGTCATAGGAAAAAGATACATTTTCAAATAAAATCCGGTGGGACCCGGCTTTAATCGTTTTTGGCAATTTTGGGTCTATAATATCTGATTCGGTTTCCAGAATATCAAATACCCGGTCTGATGCGGCAAGGCCCTGCTGTAAAACATTGTTCAATTTTGTCATTTTTTTTATCGGCGTATACAACAACATGACGGCGGTCATAAATGAAAGAAAATCACCGGGGGTTTGAGCGCCTTTAATGACAGCAAACCCGCCATACCACAGCACAAGTGAAATCCCGACGCCCCCGAAGGCTTCCATTACAGGTGATGACAGCGCCTTTGCCCGTATGGATTTTATCTCAAACCGAAAAACCGAACGACTTTTTTCAGAAAAAGCTTTTTTCTCATAGGACTCCATGCCAAAGGCTTTGACAATTTTATTGCCGGCAAACGTTTCATGCAAAAATGCATTCATATCCGCCATGCTTTCCTGGCTGCTGGTGGAAAATCGTCTCACACGCCGCCCCAGTTCAACAACCGGAAAATAAGCCAACGGCATAACGACAAACGCCAGAATCGCCAGTTTCCAGTCCCTGTAAAAAATCACGCCGGTGAGCCCGATAACAGTAAAAAAATCCCTCAAAGCACCGGTCACCGCATTAGACACCATATTTTTAATGATCGACACATCATTGGTGATGCGCGACATCAAAACGCCGGTCCGCTCTTTATGAAAAAAAGAAAGCGGCAGATCCATTATTCTCTCATAAAGGGCATCCCTGAGTTTTCTGATAATATTTTCACCCACATACTTCAGCAAAAATTCCTGACCGTACATGGCCAGACCTCTAAAAAAATATAAAATAATCACAATAATCGGGATCAGTTTGAGCAAAAAAACATTTTTATTGATAAAGATATCATCAATCACCGGCTTGACGATAAAAGCGGTTGCTGACGTTGTCCCTGCCACCACGAGCATACAAATCATGGATAAAAACAGTTGCAACCAGCTGCCTTTAATATATTCAAGCAATTGCTTCTGACGGGGGGCAATTTTAAATTTCACATTCATCCTTTGCGTATTAACGCCCTTTTAACAGGGATAAACCAATATCCGCTGTTTTCTCAGATGCGCCGGCTTCTCCCATCATCGCCTTCACAAGATTCAGTTTTTCTTTCATCCGGCTAAGTGCCAATGGATTATTCAGCATACTTCCCACCGTTTCTGCAATTTTCCCTGGAGAGGCCTCACCCTGAATCAGCTCTGGAACGACGCGTTCTTTGGCAATAATATTCACCAGGCCAATATGATCAACTTTCACCAATGCGCGGCCCAACATATAGCTGACAGGCGATATTCTGTAAATAATTACCATGGGGACACCGTACATTGCCGCCTCCAGCGTCACCGTGCCGGACACTGCGATAAGCATGGTAGCCTTTGCAAAGACCTCTATGATATCACCTGGAACGACTTCAATATTACATGTATTTTTATACGGATCAACAAATGACGCAATCCACTCTTTACTGACGGAAGGCGCCACGGAAAGCAAAAACTTTATATTCTTAAATCGCTGCTGCAGGATAGTGGCTGAAGCCAGCATATACGGAAGGTTTCGCTCAATTTCACTGACGCGTGAACCGGGAAGCAATCCAACAACAGGTGGGGAATCCGCTTTATTATCTAATTTTTTTTCTATCGGAGAATAAGCATCCAGTAACGGATTACCGACAAATGTCACCGGAATATGGTGCCGGGTATAATATTCTTTTTCAAACGGCAGAATTACCGCCATATGATCCACAAGCCGCTTGATTTTACGGATACGCCGGGAACGCCATGCCCAGATCTGCGGACTGACATAATATAAAACCGGAACACCCAGTTTCTTCGCACTGGACGCAATGTGAAGATTAAAGTCCGGAAAATCGATCAAAATAATCAAATCCGGGGAAAGCCGCTGCAAATTATCTTTAATAATAGAAATAGCATCCAGGACGCTGGGGAGTTTAACAAACACCTCGGTAATGCCAACCACTGAAAGTTCTTTGGCATCCACCAGGATGTTTACACCGGCGGCTCTTAAGGCATGGCTCCCAATACCATAGAAAACCAACAGGGGGTCCTTTCTTTTCATCGCACCAACCAAATGGGCGCCATGAGCGTCACCGGAGATTTCACCGGCAATAATGATCACATTTTTTGAAGCAGATAACATTCTCATGGATTCTTTTTTAAATATATCCTGCTTGATTTTTGAATCTGTTGTGTAATGCTCAATGCAATTTTTAATGCGTCCCGGCCCATCTGGCCTGACACTTCAGGGGCTTTGCGACTTTCAACGGCATGGATAAAAGACCGTATTTCATCCTCAAGCGCATCCCCATCCATAAAACATTTTTCTTCCATATGCATGCCGGGAACAGGACAATTATTCGCCCCGGCACATGGCTGGACATGAATAATTGAACGATTGGCAAAATCAACGGAAATATAACCGTCCTTTTGAAATAAACGAATTTTACGCTCATTCTTGTTTGAGATCCGACTGGCAGTGACATTGGCGACGGCACCATTATCGAACTCTAAATGAACATTGGCAATATCAATGTTATCCGAAACCACCGAAGCGCCCATGGCATGAGATCGCTTGATTCCTGATCGAACAAAATTAGATATAATATCAATATCATGAATCATAAGATCCAAAACAACACTCACATCAGTCCCACGCTCATTGTAAATTGCCAGCCGATTGGATTCAATAAATATCGGATGATCGACAATATGTTTAACCGCTGTGACCGCAGGGTTAAATCGCTCTAGCAGACCGACCTGGAGCACACGATTCCTTTTATCAGCTATTTCAATTAGTTCATCGGCCTCTTCAACAGTGGTTGTGATCGGCTTTTCAATTAAAACATCAATATCATGTTCTAAAAACGCTTTTCCGATCTCAAAATGCAACGGCGTTGGAACGGCAATGCTGACCGCATCCACAAGGCCAAACAGATCCCTGTAATCAAAAAACGCCTTTACCCCGACCTTGCCGGCAATTTTCTCAGCCTGCGCCTTTCGGGTGTCAACAACACCGACCAATTCGACATCTTCCATTTTCGCATATTTTTCAGCATGAAATTTTCCCAGATATCCAACGCCTGCCACTGCCGCCCGAACTTTTTTCATCAGATGCATTTCCTTAAAATTTATTACGTCAGCTAAAAATAAATCCGACGCTTGTCACATCAAAATAAAATATCACAGAATTGCGTCATTTCATAGATGACTCGACACTATGCCTCTTTTTCTATTGCCAGAATCGTAATGTCCCATTGATTCGCCAGATGGATCATTTCCTCTTTATCAAAAACCAGTGAGCGTTCCGCTTCAATCACCAGTACGGATGCCCCCGACGCATGCATCGTCCTGATTGTCTGGGCACCCACTGCCGGAACATCAAATCTGAAGTCCTGAATCGGTTTACACACCTTGACCACAACCGCATCCCCGTTACAAAGGCCGCCACCCCGACGAATCGTACTATCCGTTCCGTCTATGGCCTCAACAGCGATAACCGTTCCATTGGAAACTACGACACATTGGCCGATATCAAGTTGGCCGATTTCTTTGGCCATTTTCCAGCCGACATCAATATCCGCACGTTCCGCCTTCGTGGGTTTCCGCTTTGTCCAGCAGCCCGCTTCAGCCAAAAGCTCCGGAAGAAGAAATGTTGAAGACCGAATGCGAAAGCCTTCATCTTCAAGTACTTTTGCAAACGCTCTTAGAATCTTATCATCATGCGTGCTATGGCGTATGTTGGCGATCAGTGAAATGGCCTTCATATCCGGACGGATATCAAGAATTGCCCCGGGTTTTTTAATCGCCCCGATCATTACCGCTTCTTCGACCTGATTTTTTTTAAAAAACCGTATCAGCCGCTTAATCTGGCCAATATAGAGGACCTCAAGGGATTCAACATAGTCCGACAACACCGGTTCGGTCTCATTATGGTAGCCGACAGCAAAAACACAGATCCCCTTTTCGGCTGCTTTTTTTGCGAAAAGAATCGGAAAAGAACCACTTCCGGCGATTAACCCAATTCGCTTATTCATAGTAAAAACGATCTGTCATCATTACTGATAGTCTCGTAAAAAGTCGGATTCCGACGGCAAAGTATAAAAGTTCAAATTCAAGGCGCGCAAATTCTGAGTGATGATTCGTACTTAGCGTACTTTGAAGAAACGAGGAATGCAGCGCAACAAAGAATTTGGACTTTTTACGAAGCCGTCATTACTAAGACCGGGGTAAAACAAGGTCATCTTGTAATCCCCCGCTCCGTGGACTTGATAAAATTAACCAAATTAATAACTTCCGGGATATTTTCAACTTCGGCAAGCACCCGATCCACAGACTCATTCATGGTCAGGCCAATGCGAAAAATAATGCGATACGCTTTTTTCAGTTGAGATAAGGTATTGTTTGAAAACCCATGCCGTTTTAACCCAACTTTGTTCAATCCATGCAACGTCGCTCTGTCCCCGGCGGCCATCACAAACGGCGGAATATCCTTAGTGAGGGCTGATTTCCCACCGATATAGGCATAATCACCGATTCTGACAAACTGATGAATGGCAACCAGACCACCGACAATCACATAGTCACCAATGGTAATATGCCCGGCAAGGGTCGCATTATTTGCCAGGATAACGCCTTTGCCGGTCTTGCAGTCATGGGCCACATGCGTATAGGCCATTAAAAAATTATCCGCACCGACTTCCGTTACCCCTCCCCCGAACTCGGTTCCGCGATTTAACGTGGCGAATTCACGGACTACCGTATTCCGGCCGATCTTCAAATACGTTTTTTCTCCTTTGAACTTGACTGCCTGAGGGGCCGCCCCGATGGATGCATATTGAAAAATCTGGCAATTGGGTGCAATCTCAACATACGGTTCAATGGTTACATGCGGCCCGATAAACGTACCGGACCCAATGGATACATTTCCGTTAACAATCGAATAAGGTCCGATTTCAACATTGGAACCAATCTCTGCATTGGGGTCAATTATAGCGGTTGGATGTATCATTCTTTTCCTCCGATCAAAGCCATCAGTTTTGCTTCTGCAACGCGGTTTATACCGACAAACGCTTTTGCACCCATTTTTACAACTCTGGATCGCTGCTTTTCTATTTCCACTTCAAAAATCAGCTGGTCCCCCGGAATAACAGGTGCCCTGAACCGGGCCCGATCCACCCCTGAAAAACAGACCCGGGTATGGATTTCCGAAGGCAGACTTTCCTTCAGCAGCAGTCCAGCGGCCTGAACCATTCCCTCAATGATTAAAACACCGGGCATGATAGGTTTATCGGGAAAATGCCCCTGAAAAAAAGGCTCATTGATTGTCACATTTTTTAATGCCCGAATTTTCACACCCGGCTCTAAGCCAAGAACCCGGTCGACAAGAACAAACGGGTATCGGTGCGGCAACAGGTTTAAAATTTTTTCAATATCATAGCCTTGTTTCATCCGTCGTCCCAATCTTGATGGCGTCGTAAAAACTTCCATCTACTGCGTTGCAGTGGTTTTTCAGACTTTCAATATACGACATGTATTATTTCAATCCTGAAAAATCACTACGCCTTGTATATGGAATTTTCAACTTAGCCATCCAAATACTTTTTACGAGTTTATCAATCTTAATAGATGATTGAAATAATTAGATGTATGGCATTATTTCTTTGAAAACGCATCCAGACGCTTTTCAATATCATTCATTTTTCTTTTTAATTCAGGCAGCCGGGGAATCATCTGACTGACACGCAGCCATAATTTATGGGGCATTTCAGGGGTCCCGGAAACCACCTGCCCTTCGGGAACGGATCGGGTAACACCTGCCTGCGGGCCAACGGTCACATAATCGCCGATGACGATATGTCCCCCGACACCCGCTTGCCCGGCCAATATGACATTCTTCCCAATGGTCGCACTACCGGCGATACCCACCTGGGCGACGATCAATGTATTTTCGCCAACCACGACATTATGGGCAATTTGAACATGATTATCCGTTTTTACCCCTTGCTTAATCCATGTTTTGCCAAAAGTAGCCCGGTCAATGGTGTTACAGGCACCAATTTCAACATCATCATCTATCTGAACAATACCCAGCTGTGGAATTTTATAATGTTTTTCCCGGTCCGGCACAAATCCGAAACCGTCACTGCCAATAACCGTGCCGGGATGAATAATTACCCGATTGCCGATGATGCATCGATCCAGAATCGTTACATTCGGAAAAACGACAACATCATCACCGATAGTTACCCCATTACCAATAACCACATGAGGATGTATGGTCACCCGGCTGCCGATGGTCACATTGTCTTCAATAACTGCCAGGGGGCCGACACTGACATCGTTTCCAAAAGAACCATTTTGCCCAACAGATGCCTGAGGACTGATGGTTTCAGAAGGACGGGGGGCAGGGAAACACGCATGCATAATCTTTGCCAATGCCAGGCGCGGGTTATCCGACTTGATGAGATTGGTGGCCACTTTTTGCTGAAATTTTTTTGGAACAATCACTGCTCCGGCATTTGTCCCACCGACCCGCTTTAAAATCTTCGGGGAATCCGCAAACGTAATATCATCAATACCGGCTTCATCAAACGGCGCAATCCCCCGAATAATCTTATGAGGATCACCATGGATGTCACCGTCAATTTCTTCAATCAATTCAGCTAAAGATTTTTCCATGCCAGGTTCCTTGGAATTGCCCATTCCGGATAAACCAAAAAAATTAAAAGTGATCTAAAATTATGGTGGATGCCTTCGGCATTGCCAATTTTTATAATAAAAATGAGCGCGCGTTTAGCGCAGTCCACACCTTTAGACAATTGAACGCATTTTAATCACTTTATACTTTTTGATTTTTCATTATATTTTTCAATTAATAAATCCGTCATATCAATGGTAGACGGATAATAAATAACCGCACTTTTTTCAATAATCAGCAGGTAGCCTTCTTTTTTTCCTATATTTTCAGCCAATTCAAAAATATCATTTTTTAATTTCTCTACCTCTATTGCCTCAAGTTCCCTGAATGTCATTTGATATTTTTTCTGCATGGATTGAAAATCATACTTTTTAATTTCAATTTCCCGCTGTTTTTCTTCTCGCTTTTCCTTGCTCATGACCATAGCCTCGAGACTCATTTGCTCGGTAAGGCCCTCAATCTCTTTCCCCAGTTCGATAAGCGTTGTCTCCATCTCCCGACCTTTTTTCTGTATTTCCGTCTGAACCGCCTTCCCGGCTTCAGATTCCATCAGGACACTTTGAAAATCAATAATCCCAATTTTTGCTACATCCGCCGCATGTACCGGCAATACATAAAAAACAACCCATGCAACCGCTATAATTAAACCAAACTTTCCGCGTCTCATTTATACCCCCTTAATTCCGAAAAATAATAAAAAGCCTATTTGAAAGAATAAGTTAAAGATAGATTTCTATTAAAAATAATCGACGTGCCCTTCAGTCTTCACCCTTCTACCGAATTACCTGTTATTTTATTAAAAACTTCCGCCCATGGAAAACTCCCAGCGGCCCGAACCTTCATCCGGCTGTGGATCAATAATATACCCGCGTTCCAGGCGCAACGGCCCCATGGGGGAAAACCACCGGATCCCAAAACCGTAACTATCGCGCAATCCACTGACAGATTCACCTTCATCCGCCCAGGCATTTCCCGCATCATAAAAAAACAGCCCGACAAGTCCACTTTCCTTGATAATCGGGAACAAAAACTCTGCATTAAACTGAATAAACTCCGTGCCACCGATCTCAATATCATCGCCAATAACCGGACCGATTTCCCGCCAGTCAAAGCCCCGGACCGAATTAATACCGCCCAGATAAAACCGTTCATAATCCGGCAAATACTTGTTTGAGTTCTCCCATATATACCCACCTTCGCCATGAAGAAACCCCACGGTTCCCCAGAATAAGGGGAAATACCATCCGGTCTCAGCGTTTACCTTGGTATATCCAATATTCCCCCCCAATCCGGCATATTTCAGCGTAAGGCTGTGTCGGGAACCATCCGAAGGATTAAACTGACGATTCCTGGAGTCATAAACGACACTAAAAGCAATGCTGCTTTCAATATTTTCTCCGGAATAAATATAGGGTGACACGGCTACCGAAATATTATCAATATCACTGACATCGTAGGCGTATTTGACATACCCGCGTGTAAAATCAAAAAGCGGATATCCGACCCGAAGCGCACCGCCAAAGCTGTCCCGATCATAATCATCATAGTCCCGTTCCATTTTATAGGCATCAATACCTGCCGACAATGGGATGTCAAACAGCCATGGCTCCGTAAAACCTACCGAATACTGCCGGGAGGTTCCGCCGGTTTGAACAGCAAGTTCCAGTATCTGTCCCCGGCCTAGAAAATTCCGTTCAGTCACGGACGCCATCACATATAGATTGTCCACCGCACTGTATCCACCGCCAAACGTAAAGGTGCCGGTGGATTTTTCCACCACGTCAATATCTAAAATCATCTGGTCTTCCGCAGAGCCGCGCATCGGTTTGACCTTGACATCTTCAAAATAATCCAGCCGGTACAGGTCCGCAACACTTCTTTTTAACCGTTTACTGCTGTACAATTCCTGTTCATAAACCCTTAGCTCGCGGCGAATCACCTTGTCCCTGGTTTTAGTATTTCCGTTGATGTTAATTCTTTCAAAATAAACCGGTTCATTTTTTGTTAAACGGAACGTAATATTGACGGTTAAATTTTCCGGGTCCGTCCCGACTTCAGGGTAAATATCGGCATGCGCATATCCTTGGTCTGCATAAATATCGGTCAATGCCAGAACATCCTGCCGGATGACATCGCGATTAAAATAAACTTCTTCTCCCACCATGACATGGGTAATAAGTTCTTCTTTTGGTGTGATAAAATCACCCTTCAAATCAACCAGGCCCATTTTAAATCGGGGGCCTTCATTAATTTTTATAAAAATATAAATCCACTCGTCTTTATATTCAATTTCCGGTTCACCGATCCTTGCTTCCGCATACCCATTGTTTTGATAAAAAGCAGACAGCCGATAGATATCCTGCTGTAATTCCTCACGGTTTAATTCACCAGAGGATGTCAGCCAGGAAAAAAAACCCTTTTCATCTGTTTCCATTATTTCTTTTAATTCTTCTGAATCATAGTCGCTGTTTCCGTCAAAAGTAATTGTATTGATGCGAACCTTTTCTCCTTCTTCGATCTCAAACGCCAGATTCGCCTGACTGTCTCCCAATGGATCAAGTTTATATAACACCGTGACGTTATGATAATTCTTATCCTTGTACAATGATTCTATGATTTTGATATTTCGACGTATTTTGAAAATATTAAGGATTGAGCCGCTGCTGATATCAACATTTTCCGTAAGTTCTTCATCATCAATCGTCACATTTCCGGAAAAATTTATTTCACGGATGGTGGGTTTTTCTTTAACAATAAAAATGACGGTATTCCCATCATCCATTTTTTCAATTTCGACCCGGACATCATCAAACCATCCCATATTATAGATTGCCTGAAGGTCTTCGGAAAGTAAGGCATCATTATACACATCACCGGCGTTGGCCCGGATGCCCCGTAAAATTGCATCATCTTCGATACGTTGATTCCCCTGCACCAGGACCTGATTGATCAAAACAATATCTTTCGCGCCTGAAACAGCGGGTTTCCACAAAAATAAACCCAAAATTATTAACCCAATGCATTTTTGCATGCAATTATTACTTTTATTCAATTTCAACCAGCTTCCCTTCGATCAGAGTCATCTGTTTATTCATGTACTCTGCAAGTTGCATATTATGTGTTACCGTGATGATCGTCATATTATATTCATCATTGAGCGCAAACAATAAATCATGCACCTGATGACTGTTTTTCTTATCCAGATTCCCCGTCGGTTCATCGGCCAGCAATATCGCCGGATTCAGGACAAGCGCCCGGGCGAGTGCTACCCGCTGCTGCTCACCGCCGGAAAGATCCATCACACGGTGGTTTATTCTTTCTTTAAGCCCGACCCGAACGAGAATCGTTTCCGCGCTTTCCCGTATCTCTTTGGCATCTAATCCGTTGATCAATCCAGGCATTGAAACATTTTCAAGCGCTGAAAATTCCGCCAGAAGATAATGAAACTGAAAGACAAACCCCAAGGTTTTATTTCTAAAATCCGCCAGTTTTTTTTTCTCAAATTCAAACACATCGGTATTCTTGTATAAAAAGGTGCCGCTGTCCGGGGAATCCAGCGTTCCGAGAATATGCAGAAGGGTTGATTTGCCGATACCGGATTCACCGACAATGGCTATTCTCTCGCCGGAATAAATATCAACTGATAAATCGCTCAGCACCTCTATTTTTGCATCATTATTCTGATACCGCTTGTTAATCCCTCTTAAAGATATCAAGGGGCCTGAATCTTTCTCTTTATTTTCCGGATAATATGTCATTTTATGATCATATTTTCCCGTGCCGTTAACCATATCGAAGCGCCTCGACCGGATTGAGTTTAGACGCTTTGTAGGCGGGATAAAGCGTCGAGATAAAACAGATGGCCAATGCGGCGGAAACGATAATAAAAACATCGAAAAATTCAAGCTGGACCGGAAGACTGGTAAAATAATAAACATCTCCCGGCAATTCGATAAATTTATAATATTTTAAAAGGATACACCCCAAAATACCAAGGACGACCCCGGTCACCGTCCCGATGAATCCGATCACCGTACCTTTAAAAACAAAAATCTTCCAAATACTCCGATCTGTTGCGCCCATAGCTTTTAAAATGGCGATATCCTTTGTTTTTCCCATCACCATCATAATCAGGGTACTGGCAATATTAAATGCTGCGACCATAATAATCAGTGTCAGAATCACAAACATTGCTTTTTTTTCAAGTTTAAGGGCTGAAAAAAAATTCCGGTTCATCTGCATCCAGTCCATGGTCCAGTAAGGAAATCCTAACTCTGCCAGAATCGTTTGCGAAATTCTATCGGCACGATAAATATCATCCACCCGGACCCCGATACCGGAAACCGAATCACCGATTTTCATCAGTTGCTGGGCGGTCTTTAAATGAATAAACGCCAAAGAGGCATCATATTCATAAAAACCAGACTCAAAGATACCTGTCACTTCAAACCGTTTCATTGTCGGCATATGGCCGATGGGGGACATCATGCCTTTGGGAGAAATCAAATAAATTATTTCTCCTTCGGCCGCCCCGATAGTTAAAGCAAGTTCTTTGCCTAAAATAATGCCCGGGGACAAAATACCGGATTCTGCTGTCACCTGAGGTCTTATTTTTTTTATTAACGATTCTTTATCATATCCTTTTATCGGACTCCCGGCTGCTTCAGGGTCAATACCTCTAAGAACAGCTCCGGAAATACCGGAAGAAGATCGTAACATCACCTGAGAATAAACAAAAGGCGCTGCGGAAACAACCCCGGTTACCGATTTAACCTGGCGAATAACCCCCTCATGATCAGCGATTGTTCCGCCATGTCGGCGAATGATAATATGCGATTCAACACCTAAAATCTGAGATGTAAAATATGATTCCGCCCCTGACATCACGGCAATAACCATAATCAGTGCCATCACACCGACAGTAACACCTGCCATGGAAAGGATCGTAATAAAGGAAATAAACGCATGTTTATGTTTGGACCTGAGATAACGGCCCCCTACAAAATATTCAAAAGACATTGGTCAATCCGTTTATATTTTATCAGCGGACTTCATGTGGGGAAATAAAATGACATCACGGATGGATGCAGAATCCGTCAAAAGCATGGCCAGCCTATCAATACCGATGCCTTCGCCCGCAGTGGGCGGCATACCGTATTCCAGTGCCCGGATATAATCTTCATCAATGATATGCGGTGTTTCATCCCCGGATTCTTTATTCTCAAGCTGATGTAAGAACCTGTTTTTCTGATCTTCCGGATCATTTAACTCGGAAAATCCGTTGGCAATCTCCCTTCCGGCAATAAATAATT
>Ga0307991_1001550_pt1 | contig 16002 bp, 12 predicted proteins | sample EllFjometagen131_FD_203146 | JGI IMG/M metagenome (GOLD analysis project Ga0307991, IMG submission 203146) | Marine microbial communities from Ellis Fjord, Antarctic Ocean - #131 | ecosystem: Environmental > Aquatic > Marine > Unclassified | place: Southern Ocean | collected 2014-10-08
GATCCAGAAGGTAATTTTAGTCATTATGATTATACGATTCCTATGTTGATTTTTGCAGTAACTGGGTTGTTGGCTATTGTTGTAGCTATTCTACTTAAAGCTGAAGACAAGAAAAAAGGATATGGGTTGGAACTTCCTAATATTCAGAGTTAAATAATAAAAATAAAATACTATGAGTAAAGATATATTAAAATTAAAACCCGAAGCTGTTTGGAAAAGCTTCTACGAATTGACACAAATTCCACGTCCATCTAGAAAAGAAGAAAAAGTAAGAGCATTCTTGAAAAAATTTGGCGAAGATCTTAGCTTAGAAACAATAGTTGATGAAATTGGTAATGTAATTATAAAAAAACCTGCTACTGAAGGCATGGAAGACCGTAAAGGTATTATCTTACAGGGGCATATGGACATGGTTCCTCAGAAGAATTCTGATACTGATCATGATTTTGAAAAAGACCCCATTGATGCATATATTGATGGTGACTGGGTAACTGCAAGAGGCACTACACTTGGCGCTGACAACGGTATGGGCGTTGCTGCTGCTATGGCTGTGCTTGAAGATAAAGAATTAGTACATGGTCCGGTTGAAGCCCTCATAACAATGGATGAAGAAACAGGAATGACAGGTGCTGAAAACCTGAAAGCAGGTGTGCTGGATGGCGATATACTTATCAATCTTGATTCGGAGGATGAAGGTGAACTTTATATTGGTTGTGCTGGTGGTATTGATACTACAGGTGTGTTTTCATATACACCTGAAGATGTTCCTGAAGGAATGGCAGCCTATAAACTAAGCGTAAAAGGACTAAAAGGTGGTCATTCAGGTTTAGATATTAATCTTGGAAGAGGTAATGCAAATAAAATTATGAACATCCTTCTTCTAAAAGCAGGCGAGAAGTATGGATTGCGTCTTGCTGAGATTGATGGTGGAAGTTTACGAAATGCAATCCCTCGTGAATCATTTGCAACGGTGGTTGTCCCTGAAGACAACAAAGAAGATTTTGAGCAATTTGTAACTGAATTTGAGGCAATTGTACAGGATGAGTTTAAAGATGCAGACGCTGGAGTGATGGTTATTGCTGAAGCTACAGATATGCCATTGAATTTAATTGATGAAAAAATTCAGGCTAGTCTTTATACTGCTGTTGCAGAATGCCCTAACGGGGTTATAAAGATGAGTGAAAGTGTTAAAGGGGTTACTGAAACTTCTTCAAATCTTGCTATTGTTAAATCAAGCGACGGCAAAATTGAACTTGCCGCTTTAACTCGTAGCCTAATAGATGATGATAAGGATAAATTGGGTGAAGAAATCAAAAAAGTTTTTGAAGTGGCAGGGGCAAAAGCAGAAAATTCGGGATCATACCCTGGCTGGAAACCAAATCCAGATTCTGCAATCCTTAAAGAAATGAAGGAAGTTTATAACAACAAGTTTGGAAAAGTTCCTGAAGTTAAGGTAATACACGCCGGACTTGAATGTGGTATACTAGGAGCAACTTATACTAATTGGGATATGATCTCATTAGGACCAACTATTCGCAATCCTCATTCACCTGATGAAATGGTGAATATTGAAACTGTACAGTTGTTCTGGGATTTCCTAGTTGAAACTCTAAAACATGCTCCGAAAAAATAATTAATAAGCCACAGATTCATACACGAAAATTTAATCTGTGAATCTGTGGCTAATTAAGTAGAAAAATCTTTTTTAAAAAAGAGTTTGAGTTATCAAATAAATTTCTACTTTTGCACTCCTTAAAGAAAATTATAAGACGATGACAAAAAGAACATTTCAACCATCGGTAAGAAAAAGAAAAAATAAGCACGGATTTCGTGAAAGAATGGCAACCGTTAATGGTCGTAAAGTGCTAAAAAGAAGAAGGTCTAAAGGAAGAAAAAGACTTACTGTTTCTGACGAGATGCACTAGTTTAACTAGTGTGGTTAAAAATTATACTATACGGGAGGTATGCTTGCATGCCTCCCTTTTTAGTTTTATGATTAGTGGCTGAAAGAAAACAACAATCTCTTCGTTGTCCTTGCCTTAAAATTCAGTCATTTACTATAGTAAATTCCTGAATTTTAAGACTTCTCACGCCTCGACCTTGTCGCTTTCTTATCACCCAAATAAATATATGTTAGTTCAAGTACAATTACTACAATTACTTAGAGTTATTCTTAACAGTATTTTGCACATCAATTCAACAAAAAATAATAAATTCGCAGAGCATTAATAATTCAATCTGAATGGAATCAATACTCAGATTTATATTTGTAGTTATAATAATCTATTACGGCTTTAGATTAGTCATTAGGTATGTTATGCCATGGGTGCTTACTAGGTTTGTAAAAAAACAACAGGATAAGTTCAATAAAATGAATGGGTTTGGTAGTACTGGCTATGATCAAACAAAAGAAGGAGAAGTCCATATTAAGGATAGTCAATCACAGAAAACTAGTAATGAAGATAATCAATTTGGTGAGTATGTGGATTTTGAAGAAGTTGATGACTAATGATTATTATGCTACAATTGGTTTACTTAAAACTTGAACAATGGAAAAACATTTTAGACGTAATACTATACCATATATAAGTGCGATTGTAATTTTTTTAGTTATTACTCTTGTGTATTTTTCACCTTTGTTGGAGGGTAAAAAACTTAAGCAGCATGATATTGCGATGTTTAAAGGTATGTCGAAAGAAATTGTTGATCATCGAAATTCAAGTGGTGAAGAGGCTCTTTGGACTAACTCAATGTTTGGTGGTATGCCAGCATGGCAGATTTCTGTTCAGTATTCAGCAAACCTAACTTCATACATCGACAAGGTAATTACATTGTGGTTACCATATCCCGCTAATTATGTATTCCTTTATTTCCTTGGTTTTTTTGTGTTAATGCTGGTTTTAAAAATTGATCCATGGGTAGGACTTGTTGGGGCAATAGCTTTCGCTTTGTCATCATATTTTTTTATAATTCTTGGGGCAGGGCATACTTCAAAAGCACATGCCATTGGATATATGGCGCCAGTATTGGCAGGTATAATACTTGTCTTTAGAGGTAAGTACTGGCAAGGTGCGCTTCTCACAGCAATTGCTCTTGCTCTTGAAATAAGATCAGGGCACCTTCAGATAACGTATTATTTATTGATAATTGTGATTGTTTATGGTATTTTTAAGTTAGTAGAAGCAATCAGTCAAAAACAATTACCTCATTTTTTTAAGGCAACCGGAATATTGTTTGTAGCAGCATTGTTAGCAGTATTAACACATTCAACAAATTTATGGGCTACTTATGATTATGGCCAGGATACAATGCGTGGTAAACCTGAATTGACTAAGGATGCTGAAAACAAATCGAGTGGCTTGGATAAAGATTATATTACAGCGTGGAGTTATGGTATTGGCGAAACATGGTCGCTGATTATCCCAAATGTAAAAGGTGGTGCTTCTGGAGTGTTAGGAAATGTTGATGCTATTAAGGAAGCCGATCCTGCGTATAGAAATGCAATATCTCAGCAAAGTAATTCATACTGGGGTGATCAACCAGGTACATCGGGACCAGTATATGTTGGGGCAATTGTTTTGTTTCTGTTTATTCTGGGCATTTTTATTGTAAGTAACAGGCTAAAATGGACATTACTTGCGGTAACTGTGCTATCAATATTACTTGCCTGGGGAAGAAACTGGATGCCTTTTACTGATTTCTTTATAGATTATATACCAGGTTATAATAAATTCCGAGCCGTTTCAATGATTTTAGTTATTGCCGAACTAACTATTCCAATACTTGCATTTATGGCATTGGGAAAGATAGTGAGTGATCCCAAAATTATCAAATTGAAAAAGAATTCTCTATATTATTCATTTGGGCTATCAGGTGGAATTATATTGTTATTTTATATTGCTCCTTCAATGTTTTTTGATTTCTTAAATTCTGCAGAAAAAGCTCAATTTGCCGAGTTAGCACAAGGTAATGATGCTGCTCAAGTAAATATATATTTAACAAGTCTTGAAAGTGTAAGAATTGCAATTTTTAAAGCTGATGCTTTACGTAGCCTTATTTTTGTGATACTGGCAGCCCTGCTAGTGTATTTATTCTCAGTTAATAAAATAAAAAAGGGATGGTTAATTGCTGGACTTGGTTTGCTCATACTTATTGATATGGTTGGCGTAAATCGTAGATATCTGAATAATGATAATTTTATCAGAGCTAAGCAATTTGATGTTCCATTTACAGCTAGTGCTGCAGATAATTACATACTAAGTGATAATAACCCCGATTTTAGAGTACTTGATTTAACCAAAAGTACTTTTAACGATGCAAGTTGTTCATATTTTCATAAAAGTATTGGCGGTTATCATGGTGCTAAGTTGCAGAGATATCAGGATTTAATAGAAGGATATATACAGAGGGAGATACAGGCTATAACAGGTGTGCTTACTAAAGGAGTAACAATGGAAAAGATTGAAAACATGTTTGCACAGCAGCAGGTATTGAATATGTTAAATATGAAGTATGTAATTATAAATCCTGATGCAATGCCGTTAATAAATAACTCAGCATTTGGCCATGCATGGTTCGCTAATAATGTAATTGTAGTTAGTAATGCCGATGAAGAATTTGAGGCATTAAAAAATACAAATCTTAAAAATACAGCAATAATTGATGATAGTTTCTCACCTCAAATCAGTAACACCAGTTATCAGAGTGATTCGTCGGCCATTATTACTTTAATATCATACTTCCCAAACCATCTTACATATGATTTTAATTCAAAATTAGATCAGTTAGTAGTGTTTTCAGAAATCTATTACAATAAGGGTTGGAATGCATATATTGATGGTAAATTAGTTTCTCACTTACGAGCTAATTATGTATTACGTGCATTATCTATACCAGCAGGAAATCATAAAATTGAATTTAAGTTTGAGCCAAGAATATGGGTAATCGGAGAGAGAATATCATTTGTAGCTTCATTGCTACTATGGTTTTTACTATTATTTGGCATTGGGTTTGAGATAAAAAGGATGTTTGCAAAAAAAATTGTTTCAAATTAATGTATTTTTTGTTGTCATTAATCTATAATTGATATTAACTTGAAAAAAGTACTTATTATAACCTATTACTGGCCTCCTAGCGGCGGTGGCGGAGTGCAGAGATGGCTGAAATTTGTAAAATATCTGAAGCAATTTGGATGGGAACCTATTGTCTATACCCCTGGTAATCCTGAAGCTCCTTCTTTAGATATTTCACTTGAATCTGAGGTGCCTAAAGGTACAAAGGTTGTTACTACTAATATTTGGGAACCATATTCATTATATAAAATGTTTATTGGAAAAAAGAAAACCCAACGAATTAATACCGGGTTTCTTTCTGAAAGTAAAAAACCAAAATTTACTGATAATATCTCTGTATTGATTCGTGGAAATTTTTTTATTCCTGATGCTCGTAAATTCTGGATAAAGCCGTCTGTGAGATTTTTAAAGGATTATTTAAGAAAAAATCCCGTTGATGCTATTGTATCTACAGGGCCACCACATAGCATGCATTTAATTGCATTAGGTGTTAAGAAGTTGGGGATACCATGGGTAGCTGATTTTAGAGATCCCTGGACTAATATTGATTTTTATAGCAAGTTAATGCTAAGCAAATTTGCAGACAGGAAGCACCATCGTCAGGAACTTTCTGTTATTAAAAATGCAGATAAGTTAACTACTGTTAGTTGGAGTTGGGCTGAAGATTTTAGAAATTTGGGAGCAAAAAACATTAATGTTATAACAAATGGTTTTGATCCAGATGACTTTGATTCTTTTAAGAAAACGAATTCTGAGAAATTCACAATATGTCATTTAGGGTCAATGAATAAGGATCGTAATCCAAGTAGCTTTTGGAAGGCACTAGGAGATGTTAGTAATAGTATTGAAGGATTTAAAGATAATTTGAAAATCATATTGTTAGGAAGCACAGATCATCAGGTTTTTGAAGACATTGAATCAAGTGGCTTAACTAATCTGGTAGACCATATTAATTATTTACCTCATAAAGAGGCATTAGAAAAGGTTGGTGAGTCTACTATTCTACTTCTCCCATTAAATGATACACCTAATGTTTCAGGAATAATACCAGGAAAAATATTTGAGTATTTGGCTCTAAAAATACCAATCCTTTGTATCGGACCTAAAACAGGAGATAGCGCACGCATTATACGAGAAACAAATAGTGGTGAAACCGTAGGATTTAATTCGAAGGATGAGATGCTAAAAATAATTACTAATTACTACAGAGAGTATGAACAAACAAAAGGTGTTAAATCAGAATCACATAATTATGATGTCTATTCTAGAAAAGAATTGACTAGAAGAATGGCAGAAACTTTAAACTCATTAATATTAAAATAAAATTTGCGTGGTAAGGTATATCTAATCCGACTTAGTATTATCACGAAAGAAAGTTCCATCAATGGTAAAAACTCTACCTGTTTTAAGATTGACACCCTCTGTATTAAAGTTGTAAGGTTTAAATTCGTTTTTTTTATAAAATCCACAACTTTATACACGAATTGGAAGAACAATCCTAATATTGACCTGATAAATGATCATTATGAAAAATATTTGAGAGTGACATTAACCCAGAATTTATCAGACATAATAGTATAAATTGCGCAAATCAAACAGTGGATATATTAAACCAATTAAGTGAAGAAACAAAAATAAAAACTTTATTAACCTCTATAATATTCAGCAGTGGTTATTAGCTTTGTATTTCATAACTCAATTATTCTTTTTAAAATCAAGGTTCTCAATTATTTTTTTTGTCGAAGTAACAATATGGTTTAATGAGTAGTAATTTCTTAATATTTCCTTATTTGAGGAAGCCTTTTCTACATCTAAATTTTGAATAATGTTTGAATTTTCATTGCTAATATCATCAATAGAATAGACAAAGATGCCCAGGTTTTTCAAATATTGATATATCGTATTTTGTGGACGGAGAAAAACTTTCGCGCCAAACCAAAGAGCACTTAAAATATTACCAAATGCCTGTTGTCTAACTTGATTCATGATCACCACTCCACAAGAATTCACCGTTTTATTATAGTCGTCTAAAGATAAGAAATCTAATAATGGATGAAAATTATCTCCAAATAATTCATATCCTAGTTCATTTATTTTTAACCCATAATCATGATCTCCATAACTAAGCGGTGTAATAAGTTTTCTAACACCCAGATCTAATTTGGAAAGTAATTGAAAAATCTCATAATGATTATTACTAGGGACGGCTGAATTTCCAATCAGAATACTCGATTTTTCTTCTGGAATTACTGTCTCATTTATTAAATAGTCTAATGGATAATAACTAAACCATAACTGCTTTAATTTTGGATTAAGGATTTTTTTATACAATTCAAATTCAGTATCTATAGCTATTGCACAGTATTTAATTTTATTTATCGCTCTCATTATAATCCTGGCTTTGAAAGGAGTAATCAAATCAAATAATGTATCCGAGCCAGATTTAGTAATACTGACAAACTTCTTAGTCTCTGGTAATAATATTGCTTTTCTGAATTCCGGCAACATATTATATACCTCATAGCCAAAAGGAGCCCAAATAACAGGAATATTATATTTTGCTTTTATTAAAACCGCAAGTTTTGCATGATTGTAAACAAGTGAATGAAATATCACTATCGTATATTTTGATAAATCACCTATTTGTTCAAAGAATTGCTCGGACCCAAATGAATTGACTTTTATATTTTTAGTGATATTGGTTGAGTACAATGAAGGTCGAGAAATGATGTGTTTTTGCTTCAGAAAATAGGATTTAAATTGATTATCCTTGATAAAATAATGATGCAGAATAGTTGGGATTTTTACATTTGGTTGATGCCATACGACATAATTGTTCTGGTCTTTATTTGCCGACTCAAATATTTTAACAATTGTATCCAGAAATTTATCATCCTGGCTAATATGAAGTATCATTTAAAAAATTTTATGATGCTATCCGTAATATAAGTAATTTCTTTCTCATCAAGTTCATAGTATAAAGGTAGTCTTAGCAAAGTATCCTCGAAATAGTCAGCATTCGATAAGGATTTAGGATATGATACCGACTTCATATAGGGACTTCTATGTAAGCATTGATAATGAAAAACAGCTAATATATTTTTTTTTCGTAATTCTTCAATCAACGAAGTTCGTTCCTCAAGGTTTTTACACAAAATATAAAACATATGTGCGTTATTACTCGCATAATTTGGAATAACTGGAAATTTAATACTCCCTCTCTCTTCAAGTACTTTTAGTTTATTATAATATGAATGCCAAATGGAAAGTCTTTTTTCCTGAATTCTGTCGATTTGTTCGAGCTGAGCAAATAAAAAGGCTGCTAGTACATCGGAAATCAAAAAAGAAGAACCTGTATCAACCCATCCATATTTATTAATTTCTCCTCTAAAAAATTGTGCTCTGTTAGTACCTTTCTCCCATAAAACTTCTGACCGTCTAAGATACTTCTCATTGTTTATCAATAACAAGCCACCTTCACCACATTGAATATTCTTTGTTTCATGAAATGAAAAACAACCTAAGTCACCAATAGTACCAAGTGGTTGTTTTAGATAATTCGATTCAATTGCCTGTGCGGCATCTTCAATTAATACCAAATTATGTTTATCCGTGATTTTTTTGATGGCAGACATATTACAAGCAATCCCAGCATAATGAACTACCAGTACAGCCTTTGTGTTTTTAGTAATTAGCTTTTCTAATTGAGTTGGATCAATATTGGGATTATTTTTTTCACTATCAGCAAAAACAATTTTCGCACCTTGTCGGCTAAATGCAAGCGCCGAAGATACAAAAGTATATGTTGGTACAATTATTTCGTCACTTTGCTGAATATTTAGCAATAGAGCACACATTTCCAAGGCATCAGTACAAGAAGTCGTTAGCAATCCCTTTTTAAGGCCATATCTCTTTTCAAAATATTGATGGCACATTTTTGTATAATTTCCATTACCAGAAATGTGGCCACTTTGAACAGCTTGAGAAATATAAGTTATTTCGTTTCCTGTTAAATAAGGTTTATTGAAAGGAATTTTAGTTATTTCCATATATGAAAAATATGTATTTTATTTAATAATTCAAAGCCACAAGCCCGATAAAACGGACTTGCTTTTGTATTTACCTCTTGTGTATCTACTATAAGTTCATTCCTTCCTTTTGTTATGCACCAATTTTCGGCCTGTCGTATTAACTTTTTACCAATCCCCAATCCCCAATCTAATTTATTAACCGAAATAAGTCCGATCTTGCTCCAATCATTTTCTGCTTTTAATGTCACCATCCCCGATAACTTTCCATCAGAACGATAATGTCCAAATACAATATCTGCAATATCTCTATTTACAGACTTTGCAATCCAGGTTTTATATAGTAATGGGAATTTTTCTCTGAGTATTTTATCTCTATTAAAACGTGAGTAAGCCCCACTTTGAATTGCGAGATCTTCTAGAGCTGGACTTAACTGAATAACAGATTTAATGTCTTTAGACACTTCCTGCGTTGCAAACTTCTTTTTTGTAAAAGTAAGCTTGGTGTCATGTAACTTTTCATTTGATTTTATAATTTCAAGAGTTTCTGGACTTGTTGATTCAGGACAAAAAAGGTACATCAAATCGTATTTTGATTTGGCAAATCCTGACTTGACGATCATATAATCATCTAAGTTATCGATCTTTGCATTTGCAATTTCAAGCTTAAAAAAATTAGAATCCCAACTTAATCTCTCAATCATCATATTTAAAGTAAAATACAAAGATATAAATTTCCTTGCTTCAATTTATGATTAAATATGAATAGTATTAACTGTCAAAAGCCACAAACAATAGATTGGAAATGGCATTTCTACGACCAAAAAAAACTGCAATCTTATACCTTTTTTTATTAACTTTGGCACTTCCAAAAAAAGAAATTTATTAGCATGCTGAAATTAAAATGCACCATTCTATTGATAATAAATAAGGTATTCAAAACCCTTAATATCAGCACATATTTTGAGTCATATTATGGGATCAAAAGCTTTAATCAGCCACTAAAATCTCATTTATTTGAAGTTTTTCCTCAATTAAATCACATTTGCCTAAAGCCTTATGAGTTATTTATTGGATTTGACGGTTTAAATGACTTTTATAGTTTAGTAGATATACCCATCATAAACTCACCTCACAAACACTTGATGGAAACCCTTGAAACAAATGGGAATTATTATAGCACTGATTACTATAACCGATCATTAAGAGGGAAATTAGATGGCCGTTTTGAATATATTTTTCAGATAAAAAGCATTTATTCTAAATTTAAAGCAAAAAAGAAGCAAATATTAAACAACACCCATGCGGAGGTAATAGTTTGCAACATAAAAAACAAATATTATATTGTCGATGGCAAACATACTGCTGCATTATGTTGCCTTTTAGGAGTGGAAATAAGATGTATTGAAATACAGAATCCATTTTTAGACAGTTATTATTATTCTATTTATACGAAAATGATTAAATCGAAAAATAGCTATACACGAAATATAAATTTTTTGGAAAGTACATATAAAAGCTAAAATGGATATAGAATATATTATAAAAGGAATCAAGGAAAATCCTGTTGAACAAAAGGGAGAAATTTATCATCCCATACCTTTCCCTGAATTTGAAGGATTAACAACTTCAAGTAATCCGAAAGGTGTTTATGAGAAATGGGACATTATTAGAAAAACGTTAAAATCTGTTTATGGCAACAGACAGGATTTATATGTATTAGATATTGGGGCAAATGCTGGTTTCTATACCTTTAATTTTGCAAAAAATGGTGCTAAAGTAAAATCATTTGAATGTCATGATAGGTATAAAACTATCGGCAAAGAAGTTGCTGAAGTAAAAAAACTTGCAGTAGAATGGATCCCAAAAGCTTTTCATAGTAAATCAATAAGTACTAATGAGCATTTTGACCTGGCTTTACTTTTAAGTGTTTTTCAATGGATGGCCAACGCGGATATAAACAATAAGGAAGCATTGGATTGTTTAAAGTTAATTTCGGAACACTCAGATTATTTATTTTTTGAACTGGGATATAATAGCGGAAAATCATGTGTAAAAACGAATAAACTTGGTCATTATGCCGAAATGATTCGATTTCTAAAAAAATCTACTTCCTATACTCATTTTAAACTCATAGGTAAAACAAGACTTTGGGGCAGCAAAAAACGATATATGATACTCTGCTCAAGGAATGATAAATTTGAAGACTCAGGATGGAGAGTATTTTTGCGTAAAATCACTTTTTAATACAAATGTTGTAACCAATCAGTGTATCCTGTGATTCTTTAAAAATCATTCATTATTAACAATTTGGTCTTGTTGTTAACATCATTTTCGTTATCATTTCTGGGTCATTGAAAATTAGAGTGTTATCAACAAAAATATTGAAATTTTAAATCGCAGTAATATTTGAAACAAAGTTATTAATGTCGTATTTATCATCATTAAAAACTTTATATAATTCTTTCAGCATTAGATCTTTAGTTTTAATACCCCTTTTTTTAGCAATTTCTTCAACAAATACATTTACGGCCACTTTACCCTCAAGCACAACTTTTTCTGAAATATAATCTGTGAAAAATCCTTTGCCAATTAAAAGCCCCAAAGTACGGTTACGACTTAAATCATTTAAAGCGGTTAAAGTAAAATCACCAAATCCACAATAATTGAACATTGTGTATTCTTCACCACCGAATTTCGAGATAATAACTCTCATTTCATTTATAGCCTTTGTAAGAATTAATGATCTGAGGTTAGGTGAGTCAAAATGTGCATCAACAATACCAACAATAATGGCATAAATATTTTTCAGGATACTGGCAAGTTCAACCCCCATAACATCAGTTGAATAATCAAGATATATGGAAGTGTCTTTGAATACGGTTCCGAAAAGTTTAAAGTATTTATCTCTTTTAGAGGCAAGAGTAAAGGCCGTTGGCATATTATTAATAATCTCTCTGGCGAACGAAGGCCCCTTCATGCTTACAATTTGATTAGGGATAATTCTTGCAAGCGACTGTGGAATTGTTTTTTGTCCATCTCCAAACCCTTTTGCTAGGTTTACAATTACAGCAACTTCTCCAATATATTTGGCATTCTCTTGCATATATGAAACCATAATACTTGATGGTATTCCAAGAAAAATAATATCCGAATCCTTTAGTATAGTTTTATCGAATGTAGCTTTTAATGAATGTTCAAGATCAATGTTTGGAAAATATTTTCGATTAATATGGTCATTGCTAATTGAATCAACAACATCCTGTTCAACAGATAGTAAATAAATCTCATACTTTCCTTTCTGCGCAAGCACATTTCCCATGGCAGTGGAAATTGCACCACTTCCTATAAAGCATATTTTTAAGTTCTTATCCATATTCATTTTCTAACAAAAAATGCTACATCAAGTAGTTATCATTTTATGTAATTAGTGTCTTTATTTTTTTTATAGTTGAATCAATTTTACCATTAATGTCACTGGAGATGTTAAAATAATATACAGGTAACATAAATAGTAATGTTACAAAGCAACTTCTGACTATTATATCTACAATATAATTTGATTGCTCAGGTAACAACAACGAAAATACATATGCCACACCTCCAATTAAATACAATAATACGGTTTTTAGAGTAAATGGTTGCAGGTTATATTTTTTGTAGAGGAAAAAATACTTTATAAAATTGTAGATAGTCTTAGAAATAAGAGTTGCCAAAGCCGCACCAATAATCCCATAAATGGGTATTAATATCCAATTTGAAATAACTATTAGTAAGGCGAATATTAGTAGAAAATATGAAAAATATCTGTAGTGGCTAGAGTTCACCATAATTTGTGGACTTACTCCAAGTGCAATGTCAGTTAAGTTTGCTAATCCTATAAGGAGAATGACGAATTTCCCAGGTAGATATTTTGGTGTTATAATATAAAAGATATTATCAATATTACTCCAAATTCCAATAATCAATAATAACCCAATAATACTTAAGCTTATACTGCTTTTCTTGTAAATTTGATTAATTATTTTCAAGTCATTATTTTTCCATGCATCAGCAAGGACAACGGAGCTTATCTTTCCCATCGACCGCATTGGGACTAATATCAATGTACCAAAAAAGAATGTAATTGAATAAATACCGGCAGCACTTAGCCCTAACATTCTTTCCATCATAATGATATCAATATTCATTACTAAGACTCCTGAAAAGCTTGCAATAATTCCATAAAACCCAACGTTAATCATTTGTTTTGCAAGTTTCTTATCTATAAAACTTATATCAGGAATTAAAAATAATTGTTTGTTGTAGATTAAAGAACCAAATAATAGTATTGCAGGTGAAATAAGAGTTACAATGTATAGTACTACTGTTTGATGAAAATCGATAACTCCGAAGTAGAAAAGGATTATAACAACAAGAGTTAGTACACGTTGTACAACTTCTTTATAAATAATACCCTTTACGGCATTATACAATACTCGGTAATAAGTATCAAAAATGTTAAATAGAACGGTAAAAATTATAAGTGGAACAATATAATAAAAGTAAGTGGCCAACAGGTCGTTACCTTCTTTATTATTGGCAAGAATTTCAGGTTTAAGTAAGATAAACGTTGAAACAGAAATTGCCAGCCCAATCAAGGAAATTAATAACGAAAGGCCTAAATATCCATGATGCTTTTTATCATGATTTCTAAAAAAAGGAAATAGCTTAACGGTAACATTGTTTATTCCCAATCCAGCAAACTGTGCGAATAATACTGAGTATGAAACTATTACTCTGAACAAACCAACTTCATTGGGTGTGAAGAAATTTGTAAACAGCACAGCAGTAGTAATAAATCCAAGTGCTACTCCAATGTAGGAATAGATAGTCCCCGATATGCTCTGTTTTTGAATTATGCCCACTTTTTATTGCAATATTTTAATATAAGGTGTTCTTTTTCAGCTGGTACAAAAAAGCAGTCCCTAATACCATCAGGATTTTCATAATAGGTTGCTTTATATTGAATTATAGATTATCTCTGTTATCCTCTCTGATGCTTTACCATCCCAGAGCTCGGGAATACTTCCTTTTTTAATATTTCCCGAAAGAATACCTCTGGCTGATAATACAACCTTATTAAAATCGGTGCCTATCATATGGTTTGTTCCTATTTCACTTGTGCTGGGGCGTTCTGTATTTTCTCGAACCGTAATGCATTGCACACCAAGGAAGGTTGTTTCTTCCTGAATTCCTCCGCTATCAGTAATCACCAATTCGGCATTCTTAGTTAGTGATAAAAAATCGATGTATCCAATTGGCTCAAGTACAATTATATTTTTGTTTAGTTTATCTGATAACCTATACTTTTCCAAATTATTCATTGTACGGGGATGGATTGGAAAAACAACTTTTCTGTTAATGCTTACTTTGTTTATAGCATCAATTAGCGATATTAGGCTATTTTCATTATCAACATTTGATGGACGGTGAAAAGTAGCAAGAACATAATTGCCTGACTCAATACCTAGTTCTGATATAATTTGTGATTTGTTTATATGAGGTAAAAAATTTACCAAGCTATCGATCATCACGTTTCCAGTGAAATAAACCTTGTTGCTGTCAATTCCTTCTTTATTTAGGTTTGTAATTCCACTTTTCTCAGTAACAAACAAGTAATCTGAAATATGGTCAGTCAGAACCCTGTTAACCTCCTCAGGCATCTTCCTGTCGAAACTTCTTAACCCCGATTCAACATGAGCAATAGGAATATGTAATTTACTGGCAACTAAGCTTGCTGCAATTGTTGAGTTTACATCACCGGGGACAATTATTATGTCTGGTTTTTCTTCAAGTAGAATTTTTTCAAACTTCAACATTATCCTTGCAGTTTGCTCAGCATGACTTCCTCCACCAATTCCAAGGTAATAATCTGGTTTTGGCATTTGAAGTTCATCAAAGAACACTTTTGACATTTTTTCGTCGAAATGTTGACCAGTATGGCAGATCAGATGTTTGATTTCATTCGCGTACTTTTTAAAGGAACGATGAATGGGAGCTATTTTAACAAAGTTGGGTCTTGCACCAACTACTGATATTATTTTCTTCAATTTCTTTTTTGAGCAAAAATATTAATTTATAACTAACAAAGGTTCTAATAAAATCGTTTTTATGTTTTTTGTACTTTAGCTATCATACATTATTATTTATAAAAACCTGAAAAATGAAAAGTTAATCCCATTAGTTTATATCAGATTGAAATTCAATTTGGGTTATTGTCTTTGTAACCAAATAATTTAAATTATTGTCATATGGAGTTCAACTATGTTTGTTTTATATCACCTAATTATAAACCTAAATTACATTAACCTCAAATTCAAGTTTTACATCAAATTTGACAATTACACTCTTTTGGATAGATTTTGCAAAATTTAGAATCTCCATGCCGGTTGCATTGTTGTAATTAACTATAACGAGTGCTTGTTTGTCATAAACACCAACATCTCCTTTTCTTTTACCTTTCCATCCACAAGCTTCTATAAGCCAGGCGGCAGGTAGTTTGTATTGGCCGTTAATTGAACTGAATGATGGAATTGTTGGGTATTTTGATTTTAAACTTGCCAACTTCTGCTGATCTACAACAGGGTTCTTGAAGAAGCTTCCTGCATTATTTACTTTATCCGGATTAGGCAACTTCAAATTTCGTATTTCTGTAACTTTCTTGCTTACATCAGAAATGGATATGTCATCTAATTCCTTTCCTGCAAAGGCATCAGCCAGAGGTTTATAACTTAAGTTTAGTTTAGGTGTTTTTGCTAATTTCAGAATTATACTAGTAATAAAATACTTGTTTTTATACTTATTTTTAAAAATGCTATTTCTGTAGCTAAACTTACATTCTTCATTTGTAAATTCAATTA